>Ga0172379_10000774_pt1 | contig 74927 bp, 65 predicted proteins | sample GrowelOW334metaG_FD_119756 | JGI IMG/M metagenome (GOLD analysis project Ga0172379, IMG submission 119756) | Groundwater microbial communities from an aquifer near a municipal landfill in Southern Ontario, Canada - Groundwater well OW334 metaG | ecosystem: Environmental > Aquatic > Deep...
AGTATTGGTAGTGAAGTAGGAAGTTCCACTACATGGAGATGAAGTATCTGCTGGTCCACACCAAGCTGCAGTGGCTATACCTCCTGTGGTAGAAGCTGCTCGGACTTGAAACTTCACTGTCTCTGTCGCTGAAGTACCAGTAGCATTCCAGGAGACATTACCTATTACACTGTCTGCACTACTGGAGTCGTAGATAGATGAGGTTAGAGTTCCACTTGTATTGTATTGAGAATAGTTGACGGTGACACTACTTAAGGTTGGAGTAACTACAGGATCAGTGGTTGAAAGATTAGCTCTGTATTGAATGTATCGATTACCTGAGAGAGCAGAGATACTTCCCCCACTCGCTATCGTACCTGTCCACGCAGTCCAGGTTCCATCTGGAGTGGCTGTGTTCCCGGCTCGAGCGTTGATGGTTAATGTTTGACTATTTAGAGTGGCAGAATATGAAAGAGTGCTGAAAGCTGAGGCTGCGCTGGTATCAATGACACCAGAAGTGAAAGTGCCGGAGGAGGCATATCCGTATGCGGTTATGGTCGCGCTTCCGTTAGCTCCGGCTGCTGCACCAGCCCCCGCTGTTGTGCTTGCATTAGTGAGAGTAGATTTAATATATCCTGAACCGCCACCTCCGCCGCCGGAGTACGAGAGGCCATAGTTCCAGTTGCTGGCGCCGCCGCCGCCGTAGTAACCGCCACCGCCACCACCACCCACGAAACCGCCGATGCCGCCTTGACCGGCGGTGCCGGCGGTGCCACCACCAACGGGCCCAGCCGCGCCGCCGGCAGACTGAGTGCCGCCGTAGCCGTAGTAGTTGGCGGTGCCAGTGCCGTTTGCGCCAGTACTTCCACCGCCGGCACCGCCGGCGCTGAGGCCACTGCCGCCGCCGCCACCGCCGATTAACAAAACAGTCCCTTGTGTAAAGGTATTTTGTGGAGAAAACCAAGTCATTCCGCCACCACCATAACCATTACCGGCAGAACTACCCCCACCACCATAACCGCCGGTAGCACCTGAATATGTACCTCCAACACCAACATAATAAGTTGTTCCTGGAGTAACTGCCAATGTTCCTGTTGAGGCTCCACCAGCGGCACCACCACCTGCTCCATTAGCAGTCATTGTTATAAACCCCGCCCCAGCAGGAACAGTATAGGTTTGAGGCACTGGTTTGTTGTAAGAAATAGTTAAACTTCCGTTAGTTGCTGATGCCGCACCAGCTCCTGCAGTTGTACTTGCACTAGTAAGCGACGAAGAAATAAATCCTGAACCACCGCCGCCGCCGCCAGAACTTTGATAAGAAGCATTACTACCACCACCACCGCCGCCGCCGTAGTAACCGCCACCACCGCCGCCGCCGCCAACACCGCCAGCGCTGTAAGATCCCCCAGCACCGCCAACACCGGCAGAGCCACTAGCACCAGCACTATTGCTACCGGTACCTCCAGTGCCACCACCAGACTGAGTGCCGCCAGTGCCGCCATAACTACTGGCGTTATTGCCGCTGGTACCGCCACCAGTACCACCACCATAGAAACCACTGCCGCCACCGCCACCAGCAACCAATAGAACATTTGATGTTGAAAAAGTTGATGCAGGAGAAAACCAAGTCATTCCGCCACCGCTACCACTATAGTAGCCCACCCATGAACAATTACCACCACCACCAAAAGTAGTACCTAAACAACCAAGGGCACCAGCACCTCCAATAGCAACATAATAAGTTTGCCCTGGAGTAACCGCTAACGTTCCAACACTTGAACCGCCAGCTGCGCCAGAACCGTTCCCACCACTACCTCCACCGCCTGCACCTTTTCCGGTTATCGTTATACTTGTCACACCAGCTGGAACAGTAAATGTTTGAACTGCGCCATTATAAGCGAAAGAATCAGTAGTAGGAGTAGTGTAGTAAGTAAAAGGAGTAGTAGATATTGTTGTTGTTCCCAACCCTACCGTCGCACTTGCCCCTGATCCAGAAATCGCTGTTGATGAATTTGTTCCAGATCCAAATCCAGGACCACCATTTGTTCGACTATACATTGAGACAGCATTAATACCTTGGCTAGCCACATATACCGATAAGCCGTCTGCCGAAATAGCAATAGTTTTTTGCATTGGGTTTGATCCAGTGGTAATAGTTGCCGGAGAGAGAGCAGTTAGAGCTCCAGTAGAAGTGTTGCGGCTATACATCGAAACATTATTAGAGCCTTGATTCTCAACATATACTGATATGCCGTCAGTGGAGATAGCAATACCCCATGGATATGAACCTGCAGCAATTGTCGCAGGAGAAAGAGCAGTGAGAACACCGGTAGAAGTATTGCGACTGTACATTGAAACATTAGCACCACCATCATTTGTCACATACACCGAAGTCCCATCAGTAGAAATAGTTATGCCAGCTGGGTTCGTCCCTGCGGCGATAGTCGCTGGAGATAAAGCGGTGAGAACACCAGTAGAAGTATTGCGACTATACATTGAAACGGTATTACCACTCAAATTCGCCACATATACAGATGCCCCATTAGCAGATATGGTAATGCCGTATGGATAGCTGCCTGTTGCAATAGTGGCAGGAGATAATGTAGTAAGTAAGCCCGTAGAAATATTACGACTATACATTGAAACAGTTCCACTGTCGGTGTTCGTTACATACACCGAGGTACCATCGGGAGAGATAGTAATAGCAGCGACACCATATTGACTTGCTCCTGCAGTTATAGTTGCCGGTGAAAGAATGGTAAGAACGCCAGTAGAAGTGTTGCGACTATACATTGAAATAGTGTTAGTGGTCCCTTGGTTTACAACATACACCGATGTACCGTCTGCAGAGATGGTAATACCTTGCGGAGTTCCTCCAGCAGCAATAGTCGCAGGAGACAAAGCAGTAAGTACGCCGGTGGAAGTGTTGCGACTATACATTGAGATGGTGTTACTGCTGGCGTTCGCCACATATACAGATGTGCCGTCTACAGAGATAGTCAAGCCTTGTGGACTAGCCCCTGTTGCAATTGTCGCTGGAGACAATGCGGTGAGGGAACCTCCAGCACCCCCACTATCCGTAACACTCGCACTCGAAGCTTGAGTAAGACTCACCCCTCCAGCCAAAGCAGAAACAGTAGAATCTTTAGCAGAATATTCTGTCCAATTAGTAGCATTAGTAGGATGCACTCCACCATTAGCCGTCACTCCCCCTGCCCAAGAAGATTGTGTGAAGTTGTAAGTGTAAGCTTCAGCTACACTCGGAGTAAACAATTGTCCTAAGATAAAGAGAAGAATAAAAACAGAAACAGAAATGTTTTTCAAGGTTTTGGCACAGAAAATTATCTTCAATAATTTTCTGTACTTCTTGTATTCTATTTTTGTTTTTTTAATTATCATTTTTTTGTTTATGTTACTTTTTAATTTTTCTAATTCTATTTTTATTTTTTGTATCATTTTTTTGTTTTCTTCTAATTTTGTTTCTAATTTGTTTTTTAATATTCTCAGTTTCATTTTCCCCCGATCCCAAAACTCCCACAAGGTTGATGGAATTTTGTCCGATAGTTTTATTAATTTGTTTTTAAATTGCATTATTTTAGTTTAGAAAATATTTTAAATTTTTTTTAAAAAAGTATTTTTTATTGGGTAGTAGAGAATTTTCACTTCTTCATTTACTTACTTAATTATAACAAAAATGAACAACCAAAAACACGAAAAAACCTTTAAAATGGGGATAACTCGCCACAGGCGAGCAAGCTTTAAAATATTTTTAATCCTTGAGAGAAATTACGGGTACAATTCTAAATTTAGATTTCTTTTTTCGCGGGGCTACCTCCGACTTATCTCCAGACTTTATCTGGTTTATTATTTTTTCTATATCTTCTAATTGATAAACTCGATAGTTATTTATTGGGTTTCTAAAGGCAGACAATTTGCCATCCCTATCCCAATTTCGAAGAGTAAGCTTGGATACACCAAGCATTGATGAAGCTTCTTTAATTGAAATTAATCTCTTTTCCATACATAAAGTATACCTTACTAAACATTAATAAACAATATTAAATGTGGATACAAAAGCAAAGAAAAAGCTTGCTAAACATTACTAATAATAATAAAATAATAATATGGGAACAAAATTAATATATTTCGTAAGACATGGAGAAACAGCAAACAATGCCCTAGGTATCAGGCAAGGAGCGGAAGGTCCTCTAACAGAAAAAGGGAGAACTCAAGTTCTAGCCACAGCGAAGAGATTTCCAAAATATAAAGGATGTCCGCAAATTATTATCGCTAGTCCTTACGAACGTACTAAGGAAACAGCGTCAATTATCAGCAAGGAAATCGGTGTAAAAGTAGAATATTCCGAGCTCTTGACAGAAAGAAGAAACCCTGCTGAAGTAATTGGACGCTCTGGGAAAGACCCTGAAATCAGAAAAATCATCGATCGTATTGATAACAGTTATCATGCTGATGACCTACGATTTTCTGATGAGGAAAATTTTACTGACCTAAAAAAAAGAGCAAAGAAATTATTATCCTTCATTGAAAGAAGATGGCAAAAAAGAATCATTATGGTTACTCATAAAATTTTTCTAAAAATGGTGATCTCGTACATGATTTATGGAGAAAGCCTCACTGCTTCACAATACAATAATTTAAGTTATTTCAACCCAATAGAAAATGCGGGGATGGCTATTTGTTCCTATACTTCTCATTGGTTTAAAAAGGACGAATGGAAGCTCCTAGTTTGGAATGATTTAGAATAAAAAAAATTATAAATGATTAAAATCAAAATTTTTTGTAGTAATTTTCTACTTATTTAAATTTAAAAAAGTAATAGCAAATTGTAAGATAGTTGCAAAAGTCACCCAAAGTAAATATGGGATTTGAATGTAAGTAACCCACTTAAAATATGGGTAGATAACTACCATCGCCCAAATGAGAGTAATTAAAACAAATGAAATATCAAGGGCTGCAAGAAAATTATTTTTAAGACCAAATTGAATATAAGTAAAAATAAAATTAAAAAATAAATTAAGAACAAATGGCAAAGCAACGATAAATGGAATTTGTTTTTGCCACACACTTAAAAAAACTTTTCCAAAAGAAACAGCAATCAAAATATAGAGCACACTCCAAACTGGACCAAAGAATGAAGAAGGTGGTGCCCAAGATGGTTTAATTAATTGTGAATACCAGTTATAAGTATTGTTCATAAAATTTGTTTCGTAGAAAATACTTTTTTAAAGATCTCCTCTTGTGCAATGTCGATCATTCAAAAAGTATTTTCTACTTCACATACATTAACTTATAATTTGAGTACAATGTGCACAACGCTTGGCAGTAATAGGGATCTCACTTAAACATTCACTGCATTTCTTAGTCGTTGGATCTGCTGGTGGTTCTTTACGAGAACGAGAAATAAGAATGTTAATTGGTTTAATAACAAAAAAGAACACAGCTGTAGCCACAAGAATAAAGGAGATTAAAGTATTAAAGAAATGACCATACATAAACTTACTTCCATTAATAGTAAACATCAAACCACTGAAATCCGGCACTTTAGCAATAGCAGAGATAAAAGGAGTAAGTAGATCCGACACCAGGGCCGTCACCACACTACCAAAAGCGGCACCAATCACCACACCAACAGCTAAGTCTACAACATTCCCTCGAAGCAAAAATTGTTTAAATTCTTTTAGCATAAAAAATTATAATATTATCTTATAATAAAACCATCAAGCCCGCCTGTGGGCTCTATCCACTTTATATTCACTTTTTCTACTTCGGCATGGTCAGGACCATATTTGCACCATTCAATAAATTTTATTAAATCCTTATCTTCCCCTTCGGCTTCTATTTCTACTGTTCCATCTGTGGCATTTTTAGCCCAGCCGGATAAATTTAACCCTAGAGCCTCTGCCCGACTTGAATCACGAAAAAATACTCCTTGCACCTTTCCAGAAATTTTTACAAATGTTCGCTTTCGCATAATATATATAATCTTACTTTTAAAGCCAGATTGCAATAGAAACATTGATATCTATCCCATCATAAAGGTTCTCTTCGTAACGGATTTGCTTTTTCAGTGGCAAAATATAAGTGGTAGAATGTCTGTCAGGGAAAACAGAAGTCACCCATTCACTTTTCCCCACTTTCGCTTTCGCATAAATTGCACCCCAACCACGCCTTAATCTTCCCTTCTGCATATCTTTAATTTTTGCTGAAATATCTTCAGGCACCCGAGCAAAACGCCATAGCCCACTATCATCTTTGTCTTGATATCCTTCTTTCCAAACAATCACCTTGCTTTTAAATTTAAATTTCTTTTCAACTCTACATTTACCAATTCGAGTTTTCATTTTTTTATTTATGCTATAATCAAATTATATGATACTTACATTTTTACGTTCGTTTCGTATCGGACCTTTTGCAATATTTGATTTTGCAGTTGCATATATTGCAGTGTATTTTATCGCTCCTTATTTGTCAAAACTTTTTGCTCTAGTTGGTATCCATGTTAATCGAGAGCAGTGGCTATGGCTCACTTTACCAATAGCCGTAGTTGCTCACCTAATCTTTAAAGCTGATACGCCGTTCACTAAAATGATTCTGAATCCGTCTGGTGATTGGATACCAAAATTAATTATTATAGGCATGTTAATTATGGCTTACGTTTATCGAAGTTAGTCAATTACACTAGTTTTTTGAGTTCGTCTTCGTATTTTTTCATTACCTCCATGCCAGCGTCCATCTGACTTATTCCACCTTTTACTTTCTCTTGTATTTCTGTGGCAATAGTTTTAAAAAGCTCGGGATTTTTCTCAATCATTGTGATAAACATCTCAATCTGAGCTTCTGGCACGCCTTGTGTCCGAAGCATTTTTTTAAGTAAAAAGTTTTGAAACATCCGAAGATTATAACATAAAAAACAATAAATCAAACTTTTTCCGGTACAGATTTTTTTAAGCTTAAACAATCTCTTCGAGTCTGAGGCTCTCAGAGCCGAAGGCCTGAAGTTCTCGGCTCGCCAGACTCGAAACCCCTTTAAAAGTCTATTTATTGTTTTTTAAAACTACTCTAAAATTATTAATTTACCAAGAACCACTCGAGCCACCACCACCAGAAGATCCTCCTCCAAAACCACCAAATCCGCCTCCGCCACCAATACCTCCACTCCCCCCACCAAACCACCAAGGGTAATGACCTGATGTTTGTTTTTGGGTATAAGCTTTAGAAACTAAAAAGTCAAAAAGTAATCCTAACCCAATAAATAAAAAGATAATCGGAACTGCCAACAAAAGCGAAGAAATAAAGAAATGCCAAATAACCAAAGCGATACCTCCACCCAAAACTCCTCCATGCCACCAAGACTTTGATCGTCCTAAAATAGCAGCCAGGATTTGAAAAACAACAAATACTATAAAGAAAATAAACTCCCATGGCAATTTAGGCATAGATTGCGTGACGGAATAATTCTCTGGCACAATATTACTACCTTCAAGGGAGATAATAATTTTATCTATAGCACCATTTATGCCTTCATAATAATTACTTTTTTTAAATGCCGGAGTGATAATGTCTTGCTGAATATAAGAAGTAGCCAAATCAGGCAAATCTCCTTCCACTCCATATCCAGTATGGATTCTAGTTTTTCGGTCTGACAAGGCAACAAGGAGTAAAACTCCATTATTTTTTTCTTTCTTCCCTATGCCCCATTTAGTAAAGATCTCTTGCGCTAAGTTTTCTATCACCTCACCATCCAAAGACGGTATCATCACCACAGCTATTTCATTGGTGGTACTTTTTTCAAATGCTTCCAGTTTCGTTTCAAGTAGAGCAATCTGTTCCTGTGAAAGCATGCCCGCGTAATCCTGCACGAAGCCAGTTGGTTTCGCAGGAATATCAAAAGCCAGTACAGAAAAAGGTAAAAAGAAAAAAACAAATAGCAATAATTTAGATATAAAATGAGGCATAAAATTCGGAGAGATTCTGTAAAAAATTAATTTACAAAATCAACTTTCGGTGCTGTTTGATTCTCGGTTGGAACATTAAAGTATGCTTTTTCAGTAAAACCAAAAATGCTTGCGACTGCTGAAGTTGGAAAAGTTTTAATATTTGTATCAAATATACGAACTAAATCATTATATTTCTGTCTTTCTACGGTAATGCGATTTTCAGTTCCTTCAAGCGAAACTATAAGGTCACGATAGGCTTGAGAAGATTGAAGAACAGGATAATTTTCAGCAATTACTAAAAGACGGCCAAGAGCAGACTCTACTTGGGTTGCTGCTTGTGCTTTCTCGTCAGGGGTGGTAGCGCCAGAATATCGTGTTCGAGCATCAGCAATAGCTCCAAAAACGTCTTGCTCTTGCTTGGCTACTCCTTTAACTGTATTTACAATATTAGGGATGAGGTCAAAACGTCTTTGATATTGATTTTCTACTTGAGCCCATTGCGCGGTTATTTGCTCACTTTGAGTAACAAAACCATTATATTTAGAAACTCCCCAAAAAATAAATAATAAAACAATTACCAAAACAATAATCCACTTCATGTTCTTTTTAAAGAAATTTTCTTCTTGCATATTATTGGTTTAAAGTTATTCGAATAATAAATTATTATAGCACATATTGTATTTCAACACACCACTAAAAGCTTGCTCGGATGTCTATGTCCATTTACAATACGAACCCTTGTAACAGGGACTTTAAAATACTCTGCCACTAATTTTAAGACCCGAGTATTCGCTTCATTTCTTTGCGCTTTTTCTTTAACTGAAACTTCAAAAGAATCTTCACTTTTTTTTACGAAAGATTCTTTTTTTACCCCCGCAGAAACTTTAACGTGAATATAATTAGCCAATTTAATTAACCTAAGAAAAATAAATAAATACCCATAATGATTGCCACAGCGCCATAAATACCGAAAGATTTACGGAATTTTGCTACGACCATTTTGTTTAATGCTTGAGGGAAAAGAATGTAACTCAAACCTTTTAGCATAGTAATCCAAGCGAAAATCGTTATTATAACTTTCCAAGTTCCATCCCAGATATTGTATTGAACTAAATACATTGATGACAAGAAAATCAAAATCACTCCAGTTAAATAAACAATCGCTGGATGATCAAAAAAATCTTTAAGTAAATGTGGAACTGTCTTGCCCTTAAAGATAAGAAACAAACCACTCACTATTAAATAAATTCCTAATATTTTTGCAACTAAAATTGTAAAATCCATATAGTTTAATAAAATTAAACCACGCAACGACTATTAAAACGTGGTGTTAGTTATTTAATAATATATTAATTATAAACCCAACCAAAAAAATAGCTACTCTGTTAACCCGCATTTTGTTTTAAGTGCTGATAAATCTGTATCAGAAAGAATCAGGCTCGTACCTTGATTAAGCTCATACATTATTGCCTTCGGATCATCTATATGGTCTAAATGAAGAGCGTGGCCAAGCTCGTGCGCGAGTACTCGCACGAGCTTGGCCCGACTACTAAATTCATAAATATCTATTTCTCTATTTAACCCATTCTCTATATAAACCCCCTCTTCAAAGCTCTCTCCCCGTGAACCATTAACTGTGTTGTATTGATCCACTGATATATTTAGCATGGCAACTAAACGATTAAGTGCCACCACTAACGCATTTATCTCATCCACCATAGCATTAATTCTAACTTGTTCAGCTTGTAACTCTGACGCTTCTTGTTTTAATGATGCTTTTTCAGCTTGAAGTTTATCATATTCCTCTTGGGGTGCCCCACCTTTTTTATTCCAGAAGTTCACCTCTGTTTCATAAGTTTGTTGTTTTCGATTAAAAGCATCTATTTGTGAATTTAGGGCGCTTTTTTCTGTTTTATATTTTGCTTGCAAAGTTGTAAATTTTTCTTTCAACATATCATAAGAAGCTCTGTCATTTTTTACAGTAATACCAAGACTCGCTAATTTACTCGTAGCTTGTTGTCGATAATCATAAATTAAATTAATTTTCAGAACATTGTTAGACGAACTCTCTGGTAAATAAACAAAAAGATTTTTCCCAAAAGGCTGCTCCCAAATAGCTTCCGCGTCTCTAAGAGCACTTAAAAAATAACTTTTTGAAATATTAAACTGTAGATCAAAAGTGCCAAGAGTATATGGTATCGGCTCGGAACAAGGAACTTCTAGAAAAATTCTATTAAAATTACTTTTTAAATTATCTAAAAAAGAAATAGACTGCGTATTGAGCGGAATCCTAAATTGATATATAAAAACTCCAATAATGACAAGTAGAATAGAAAATTTTAAAATTTTTTTCATTTTAGAGTTCTTCTTGCGAAGGAGCGATAATTTTTGCCCGCCAGAACTTAGTATTAATAGTTTTCGCTAAATCTTTTAATTCTTCATTCTTGAGCAAATATAAAACAACAATAGCCGCCATAATACCTAAAATTCCAGAAATAAACCCTTGCAAAAACACGCCCCAAAAAGTGGTCGTACCAAAAATTGGAGAAAGAATATTTAAACTTAAATAAGCTACTATCCCTAGAAAAAATGATGCTCCTAAACTTTGAAAAAAAGTCTTATTGATAAAAGGTTCATGCGGCATAAAGTCTTTCTTTATAAAAATCCATTGTAAAATAAAATTTAAAATAGTTCCGACAGAATACGCAAGTGGAAGCATTAATACTTCAGTCCCATCAATATCATTCACTTTCAATATTGATTCTATGAAAAAACGAAAAGTCTGTATATTTTCAAAAAGATGGATAAATACATAAGCTAAAATTATAATTAAGACGGAACAAGAAAAATTTACAATAAGGGGACGTTTGGTATTGCCAGTTGCATAATAACTCCGAGAAAGCAAAGTAATCATTCCCTGAGCAAGAATAGAAACAGAGAAAATGGCGAGAGAAGCTGCGACCAGGCGAGTATTGTCCCAAGAAAAAGATCCGGAACCGAGAATCACACGCACAATCTGTGCACGAAGAACAATAAAGAGAAATATGACCGGAAGAGACCAAAAGACAATGGCTCGTGACGCCTCTTTTAAATGTTTTTTAAATTCTTCTGTTTTACCACCACTAAAAGATTTGGCTAAGGTCGGAAAAGCCGCCACTGCATAAGATATGCCAATAATATTAAGTGGTACTGACTGAAGATTGAATGAAAAATTAAAGATTGAGATAGAACCACTTTTTAAAAAGGACGCCATCGCTATAATAAAAATAAGTGCAAAATTGTTAAAAGCTAAACCTAAAGTCCGAGGAAGCGACGTCAAAACAGTACTTTTAATATCTTTAAAATTAATTGCGAAAGGAAAAAAGGTCTTACCAGCCGTATTACGGCTGAAAGAGAATTTTGGGGTAAAACCACAAGAACGTGCTGCAAAAAATTGCACACCAAAATGCATCAAGGCTCCCAGCGCCACGCCAAATGCTAATCCATCAATTTCAAAAACTGGATAAAGAAATATAACACCAATAATAATTCCTAAATTATAAAAAATTGGACTTAAGGAATAAATAAAAAACTTACGAAAAAGTTGCGTCACTGTTCCAAAAAGATTAGATAAGCCCATTAATATAGGCGAGAGCAACATTATCCGTGAAAGTAAAATCACTTTCGCTTGATAAGGTGAATCAAAACCTGGAGCAATAAAAGATATTAAATATGGCATAAGAAAAAATGCCACTAGGGAAACAAGCACCATAAAAGAAAAGAAAACAGTAAAAACATCATTTAAATATTTTTGAGCTGTTTCGGACACCTTATTATCCCCATTCCCCACAGCTGATTGATGAGCAGGCATTTTAGCTACTATAAAAGGAATGAGCACCGTAATAGAAGCCAGAGATGCTATGGAAATAAAAATTAAATCTGGTACACGAAAAGCCGCATAATAAGCATCAAGTGATGGAGAAGGTCCAATAAAATGTGCAATAGAACGATCACGAAAAAGTGCCAAAATCTGAGAAAGTAAAGTAAAAGAACCCAAAAGAATAGCGGCCTGATTTATACTCCCAGATTCTTTGGTAAAGATTTTTAAAATTTTTTCCATTTTTACAACTAAACAACTATATTGATAAGTCTATTTTTAACATAAAATACTTTTTTTACTTCCCTGTCTGCTAGTTGCTTCAAAACAACTTCATTGGAAATTACCTGCTTTTTGATATCTTCCTCGCTGTCATCTATTTTTATCATAATTTCAGTTCTAACTTTACCATTTACCTGCACTACAATTTTTATTTCCTCATCTTTAATTTTTGAAAGATCAGGCATTGGCCATGGCTCTAAATTAATTGATTTCTGATGACCTAATATTTGCCAGAGTTCCTCCACGATATGAGGCGCAAACGGTGAAAGAATTTTTAGAAATTTTTCGTAAGCAATCTGTGAGATAGATTCAAGCTTCCCGACCTCGTTAATAAAAATCATCAAAGTAGAAATAGCTGTATTAAATTTCATTTCTTCTATATCAGAGCTCACTTTCTTTATTGCCTTCTCAATTTCAAACTCAACGTATTTTTTATTTTTTTGTACTTTAGATTGAAGATTCCAAATACGTTCTAAAAATCTTCTAGGACCAATGATAGCTTCTTCGCTCCAGGCAACCGACTGACTAAAAGGCCCCATGAACATTTCATAAAGACGTAGGGTGTCTGCACCGTATGTTTTTACTATATCGTCTGGATTAATCACATTTCCCAAGCTTTTAGACATTTTTGCACCTCCCTCACCCAAGATCATTCCGTGGGAAGTACGCTTTTGATATGGTTCAGATGTTGGCACAAGCTTTAAATCAAAAAGAAATTTATGCCAAAAACGAGAATACAAAAGATGTAAGGTGGTGTGTTCCATTCCACCATTATACCAATCGACTGGTGTCCAATATTTTAAATTTTTCTTTGAGGCAAATTCTTTTTTATTTTTTGAATCAACGTAACGCAAGAAATACCAAGAACTTCCTGCCCAATTTGGCATGGTATCTGTTTCTCTACGCCCTTTACCTTTACATTTTGGACATTTTACATTGACCCACTTGGAAATATTTGCGAGTGGTGATTCTCCACTATTGGTTGGCTGATAGTTTTTTACTTTTGGAAGCTCTACCGGCAAATCTTTTTCTGATACTGGCATCCAACCAGTTTCTATTATGGTATTTAAAATCTCTGGCTCTGGACCATTATTTTGGAAATGAGGAGCAATAGGTTTTTCATATAATATATCTGCGTTCATTATTTCAGCCATTTTTTGTAACTGCCATTCAGGTACAACAGAAAAATCCTTGTCGGCTAAAATTATTCTTTCCTTGGTTTTTGATATGATTTTTTTAAAATTAAATTTCCAATCAAAACTTCTTTCTACGTCTGGACGTGCTTGGTCTGTAAATTCTGGTTTTATAAATCCGTCTACCAGTACTAATTTGGCAATTACAGATTTGGTTTTTTCCGCTAATTTCATTGCTACCACAGCACCTAAACTTACTCCCATAATAATCGTATTTTCAGTTAAAACAGTATTTTTTAGTATAAATTCTACTTGCTCTACAACATTTGGCTTGAGAGGATTTGGTAGAAGTGGTGCATAAACTTTATGACCCTGTTTTTCTAATTCCATTTTTAACCATGGAATAAAAAGGTCTTGCCTTTTATATCCATGTAATAAAATATAGTTATATTTTCTATTTTTACAGCTTTCGCAATACACTACTGGAATCGGCTCACCCCAATAACGCTGACGAGAAAATACCCAATCACGAAGTTTGAAAGTTGTTTTCTCTTTTCCGCCAATAAATTTTACAATCTCCTTGGTAGCTTCTTTGGAATCTAGTTTATTAAATTTTCCAGAATTAACCAAAATTCCATCTTGCGTAAAACACCTTGATTCTAAGCCTTGAAAAATTCTCCAAGCATGTTTTCCATTTGGAACATTGATAAATTCTTCAACCTCTTCTCTAGGAATCCAAAGTGTTTCGTGTTTATCTTTTTCCTCTTGAGAAATTTCTTTTCTTGCGTCACTACCTAACTCTAAATATACGGTGTGAAAACGTGTTTTTAAATTTATTTTTCTATTAGGGTGATAAAACTGTGCATACATAACATGGTCGATATCCTCTGCTTTTTTTATGTCAAAATACCCTGACTCTTCTTCGACTTCACGAATAGCTGAATCAATTATCTTTTCATTATTTTCAATTCCCCCGGTAATAAAAATGTTCCAGGGAGCATTTTTCCATTTTAAGCAAAGATATTTATCTTCTTTCCAATGTTTTACAATAGCAAAGATTGCCTCTTTGTCTTTTGTTGGTAACTCCGGCCTGAAAGCATCAACACCAGTCTGAGCATATTCTATAGGTTCAATCACTTTTCTAATCGACAAATTAAATTTCTTCGCGAATTCAAAATCCCTTTCGTCGTGTGCTGGCACGGCCATTATTGCTCCAGTACCATAACTAGCAAGCACATAATCAGCTATCCAAATTGGAATTTCCTCTTGTGTTGCAGGGTTAATAACCTTAATCCCCTTCAATTCCACGCCTGTTTTTATTTTATCTTCGGTTGTTCTTTCTATGTCAGTTTTACTTTTTACTTCTTTTATATATTTTTCAACTTCACTCCAATTTTTAATTTGAGATTTTAATTTTTGGACTAATTCATGGTCTGGCGCAAGAATAACATACGTCGCCCCAAAAATAGTATCTGGACGAGTAGTGAAAACTTTTATTTTTTCATTGTTGTTTTTTATTTCAAAATCTATTTCCGCTCCCTCGCTCCTGCCTATCCAGTTCCTCTGCCCAAGTTTAATTTGCGAAAGATAATCTACGGTGTCCAAATCTTTATCAAGCCTATCGGCATATTTGGTAATTGCGAGCATCCATTGTTCTTTTTCTCTTTTCTCTGTATCTCCACCACAACGCTCACATTTATCATTTACCACCTCTTCATTGGCTAAACCTATTTTACAAGAAAGACACCAATTGATGTAGGATTTTGCTTTATATGCCAAACCTTTTTTCAACAATTGTAAAAATATCCACTGGGTCCATTTGTAATATTTTGGATCAGTAGTATTAATTTCTCGTGACCAATCAAAAGAAAAACCAATAGATTTAAGCTGCCGTCTAAAGGTGTCTGTGTTATCCTTGGTAACCTTTATCGGATGAATTCCCGTCTTAATAGCATAATTCTCTGTCGGCAAACCAAAAGCATCCCAGCCTATCGGGTAAAGTACGTTGTATCCTTCCATCCTGCGTTTACGAGAAATGATGTCCATGGCCGTATTGCTACGGATGTGACCCACGTGCATGCCTGCGCCAGATGGATATGGAAACTCAATCAAACCATAAAATTTAGGTTTTTTAGAAAAATTCTTAGCTTCATATACTCCAGTTTTTTCCCACTCTTTCTGCCATTTTTTTTCAATTTTTTTATGATCATATTCCTTCATATATCATCTCATCATAACCAAAAAATCACTTTTTTGCAAAAGTGATTTTTTGGTTTAAGAAATCTCTTTAAGATAAATCTTATTGAGTTGGTGCTGGAGCTGATACGGGAGTTGGTGTGGGGTATGATAATACCGGTTTGGAGTAAATATTTGGATTTATAGTCTCTGAAAAACAATAGTGTCCAGCCGGATGAGTCCAAGATTTTGAGGAATAGGTATTAAAATTATTTTTATCATTTGATTCTTTGTTGAATTCTGCACAAAGATTATAAGTTAGATTCCCTGTCTTTTGATATTCATATGGTTTTTGACTTTGAGGATCAAGAATGCCAGGAATATAATAATCTCCTTTATATATTTGTTCTAGTCTGTCTGGTAAATTTCCAAATCCTGAATAATAGTTTTCAATTGCATTATTCATATTCCGCAAATCACTAACTTTTTGTTCATCGTATTTTAATAATTGTTGTGTTCGAGGAGAACCAAGAATAAAGAATCCCCAGGTTATACAAGCAAGAATTACTAAAGCAGAACTAACTGTCCAAGCTTTTCGATAAGTGCTATTTGTTTTTCCTAATACATCATAGATATAATAAAAGAAAATCGCCAGGGCTATTACTAAAACCGATAAAACTTTTAAAATAAAACCCGTTGTAATATCCTGACCATCTATGAAAAAGTATAAAACCGTAACTAAATCTCCAGCCAAAACAAATCCTGAAACAAAAAGAGTTATGTAGGTCAACCATTTACGGATACCTATATTTCTTTTTTCTGGTTCTATGGAATAATTTCTCTCTAAAAGCCACATCAAAAAAACATAAACGGGAAAGAAAATGATAAGAGAAGCTACTGGAAAACTAATAGAATAACTTCCGTAGTAATTATAACCAGTAGTAAGTGGATAAGCTTTATTGATTATTGTAAACAAAAGACTAAGAAGGTTACCAACAAAAAAACCGAGAGCGATAATAGCACCTAAGTTTATAAAAAAATCTTTAGCACTTGTTTTTGTTTGTGTTTGTGTTTCCATATTTGTTAAATTAACGATAATAATAAAAATAACAATGATTATTATAATAATACCACCCAAAATAAACATATGTCTATTGTACCATATCTCTACTCCAAACGGCTGTATTAGCAAGAGATACTATGCGATTATTTGATTTTTCTAAGACACAAAGTTCGCCAGCTTCAATATTACCCTTAAAATCAGCCATTGTATCGGCTAGCGCGTATCCTAAAGAAAGTGACGAAGAATCAACTGCGTAAGAAGTCAAAATAACGAAAAGTGGTTTGTCGCTTAAAACTTTTCGTACTTGTAAAAGAAGCCTTGGGAGCATCTCCTCAATTTTCCATATTTCTCCTTTAGGTCCTCTGCCAAACTTAGGCGGATCCATGATAATTGCATCATATCTGTTCCCTCTTTTTTCTTCTCTCTCTAAAAATTTTAAAACGTCATCTTCTATTATCCGCATAGGTGCTTCAGCTAATTCAGTATTTAATTTTTGATTTTCTTTTGCCCAAGCTAAAGTTTGTTTCGAAGCATCTAAATGAGTAACTTCTGCACCAGCCCGCAGAGCAAAAAGACTTGCTACTCCGGTGTAACCAAATAAATTTAAAAACTTAAGCCCAGAAGAATAAGGAAAATTCTGTCCGTGTCGGAGCCCGCTTGCGGGTAAAGCGGCAGAATTTTCTTTATTCTTTAGGGCTTGCTTAATCTTATCCTCAATAAAATCCCAATGACTCGCCTGCTCTGGAAAAAATCCCAAATGTCGAAAAGGTGTCGGGGAAGCAAAAAATTTTATACCTTTGTATTCCATCTCCCATTTTGATTCTATTTTTTTATCTATTTTCCAACCCGCTTTTGCTCCAACTTTGGAACTCCAAAATTTTCCGTTTGCTTTTGCCCACTTCTCTTTCATTTCTATAGCCTTTGGCCATACGGCATCTTCGTATGGACGCACAAAAATATATTTGCCGAATCTTTCTAGCTTCTCCCCTGCACCCGTATCCAAGAGTTCATACCCTATCTTGTCCAGAGCAGAGCTAAGCGACCAATCTTTTGAATAAAAAAGTTTTATCATAATTTGTTATTTATATTTTAGCACGATAAACGCCCTGTAAGTAGGAAGCCATAGGAAGCAGTAAACAGATAATTGATACCACCATCAAACTTGCTTTTGGAGAAGATGTTAAATAAAAAACCAGCAAAGTAATTGAAATTGTTGCGAGATATCCCATATTTAAATATATCTCTCTTAAGACCATTGTTTTTTCAACCCCAATATCCTTATAATAATCTAAATTAAAAGTAAGCCAAAATGGATTAACTAAATTTATGCAAAGGCTACTAATGCCCGCAAAGATACCCCAGTAATAAACATTATTCACAAAAGCTAAAGGTAAAAAACTAAACACTGTCAAAAAAGAAAGTACGTAAAAAAACATTTTTCTATTTTTTATTTTATCCGATATATATCCATTAAGCACAGAAGCAATTGCGGCCAATAAAGCCAGATATCCGAAAAAGTTCCCAAAGTCTCTTGGAGTTTTTATAAAAAACAAAGTAAAAATTGGAACTAAAGCCCAACTAATTCTTGAAGACATGCCTTGGAAAAAAGTAGACCAATTAAATTTATTTTCCAGAAAATATTTCTTGGTATTTATTTCATACTCAAAAGAAGGTAGAAATTTAATAAGTATAGTAGGAATAATATAAGAAAAAACCCCAATCCAAAATACAGTTTCAAAATTAAATTTCTCAGCTATAATACCAGCCAATGGTTGAAAAGTTATACCGATTATTGGAGTAATTAAAAAATACATTCCACTATTAAGTCCACGCTTCTCGTCATCGCTATATTTAAAAAACATTATATTACAAGGAATCCAGAAAAATATAACATTTAATCCAGAAAATAATCCTGATAGATAAAGTTGATACGGGCCAAAGATTTTTATTAAAATTAGAACGCTCAAGGCACTAAACAACAAACCCCAAAAAATAGAAGCTTTAGCATTTATTTTTATTTTTTGGGAAAATAATATCCCCAATAAAGCAACGCCAAACGTAACTATGTAATATATGAGTAATTCATTAAAACCAAACCCATTTTTAGAAAGCCACAAGACAACAAGCGTCTGCGCAAAATACATTGACACCATATAAGTAAAAAAGAAAAAATAAATTCGTTTAAGCATGGTTGGATTTCAATTTAAGATTGTTAGTTAACAATAACACACCAAAGAAAAATGGCACCAGAGAAGCAATTTGCCACACTGTTGGCACTTGATGTAATAACACCCAGGCAATAAATAATGTAAAGAGCGGACCCATACTACCGATAGCATTTGCTTTCGTCACAGAAATGCGCGTAATTCCTTCAAGCCAGAAAATTTTTGAAAGTCCTAAGAGAATAAAGCCGTTCAAGATTAAAAATAAGAAAGATTCTTTTAATTGATTTATCTGTAAATGCTGTCCGAATAGATAAGCAATGCCAAGTAAAAATGGAGTGGCTAATATACTACGAAGAAATAAGATGGATTCAGTTGAAGCAATGATTTTCGCTTTTTGTTGGAAAAAATTTCCTATGGGAGCAAAAAAGGTTGCTATGAGAATAAATAAATCTCCGAAATTTACAGATGAAAAATTCGGAAACAATATTATAACAGCTCCAATAAGCATTAACATAGATCCAATTTTAGATTCGAGGGAAAAAGATTCTTTCCTTAAAACTTGAAAAAAAATATAAGAAGAAAAAATCTCAAATAAAATAATAATACTAGCATTTCCTGGTGTAGTTTTTGTAAGGCCAAAATAATAAAAAACGTAAAATAAAATACCAATAAAAAATACAGTATAGGCCACATATTTCCACAGAAGCAGATTTTTTAATTCGTCTAATTTGTTTTTATAAAGAACAATAATAAAGAAAAAAATACTAGACAAAAAAGTGCTGACAGCAAGCGAAATCATGCTTGGGACCGCCTTATACGATAAAACAGTAATCACTGGAAACAAGCTCCAGAGTGCTACTTCGCCAAATATAAATAATTCTCCCTTTCTTTCTTGAAGCATAAAATAATTCTACCTACAAAACATTTAAATCTTTTAACTTAATTTTTAAATCTTCAACATCCTTAAATAAAATAGGAGCATAGCCAATACTTTCCGCTCCAATTAAAGATTGTTTTGCGTCATCTATAAAAATCACTTCATTTTTTTTAACACTAAGTTGACTAAATAAAATCTCAAAAATTTCTGGTTGAGGTTTTTGATAATTAACTTCACTAGAAATAACTACCGCATCAAATAAATCAATTAGCTTTAGGTCGATAAGTTCTTGTCTTAATTTAATATAATTATTGCTTAATAAGCCGATTTTATAATTTTTATTTTTTAAATCTTTTATTATTTCTATAAGTTTCAAATTTATTTGTCTTTCCTTTCTATTGTCTTTCTGTAATTTAAGTACATGAGATATTTGGTCATCAGAAGCACCTAGTTCTTTGGCGGTAAGTGCAAAAACCTCTTCATAGCTTTTCTTGCCAGTATTACATAAATAATTTAGAGAAAAATATACTTTTTGCCAGTCTTCTTGAGAAATTTGCAAATATTTTGTTATATTTTTAGTTAAACCTCTTTTTATTATTTCTATAACCCCACCGTAATCAAATACAATTGCTTTATATTTCATAAATTAAATTAGAAATTCTATAACATCTCCATCTTTAACAATATATTCTTTGCCTTCGGTGCGAATTAAGCCCTTAGCTTTGGCATTAGCACGAGAGCCTGAATCTAATAAGTCCTTCCAATTTATCACTTCTGCCCGAATAAATTTTTCTTTAAAATCGGTATGGATGGCCATCCCTGCTATTGGCGCAGTAGAACCTATTTTAATAGTCCAAGCCCTCGTCTCATCTTCTCCAGTGGTTAAAAAAGTTTCAAGACCTAAAAGTTTATAACTTTGTTTTATTAATTCATCAAAACCTTTTTCGAAAACAGGGTCTACTTTTACAGAGAGTCCAGAAATTTTTACATCTATATTTTCATTTGCTTCTGAAGTATTTAAAACATAAAGCATTGGTTTTAAGGTAAGTAAATTTAAGGATTTTATTTTAAATTTTTCGTCATCATTTAAATTTGCTTCTATCGCCATTTTACCCTCCTCAAAAACTTTCTCTAACTTTTTTAAAATATTTTCTTCCGCAATAGCTTCTTTGTCGCCTTTCTTTAAATCTTTTCCTAAGGTCCCAAGTCTTTTTGAAACTGTTTCAAAATCAGCTAAAACAAGCTCGAGATTTATCACTCCAATATCTTGCATCGGGTCAATTTTATTAGCCACATGAACGACTGAATTGTCTTCAAATGTTCGTACAACGTGAGCAATAGCGTCTACTTCTCGAATGTTGGTTAAAAATTTATTTCCTAATCCTTCTCCTTTTGAGGCTCCTGCTACCAGCCCAGCAATATCCACAAACTCTATAACAGCTGGAATAGCTTTTTTAGATTTTGAAAATTTAAAAAGCAATTCTACTCGCTCGTCAGGTACCGGAACAATCCCCACTGACGGATCAATGGTACAAAAAGGATAATTTTCAGCCGGCACACTTTTTTTAGTGAGGGCATTAAAAAGCGTGGACTTTCCTACGTTTGGCAAACCAACTATTCCGATTGAAAGAGACATAAGAAAAATATAACAGAAATTACTTTAGATTCAAAACTTTTTTATTCATATCTCAAAGCCTCAATAGGGTCCATTTTGGCAGCTGAGCGAGCTGGAAAAACTCCGAAAAATATTCCGATCATCGCTGAAACTCCAAAACCGAGAACAATTGCGTATATTGGTACAGAAAAAGTCCATGCCATATTCGCACTTTGGGCGATAAGATAAACTGCAAAACCTAAAAATGCTCCGAGTCCTATACCAATGATTCCTCCAAAGATAGTAACTAAAATTGCTTCCGTCATAAATTCTTTCAAAATATCTGACTCCTTTGCTCCTAAGGCTTTTTTTAATCCGATTTCTGCTGTTCTTTCCGTCACTACCACATACATAATATTCATAATTCCTACGCCTCCCACCAAAAGAGAAATGGCAGCAATAGCAATAAGTAAATAAGTGATTCCATTAAAAATGGTATTAAAAATATCTAAAGCTTGTGCCTGTGTTTGAACAATAAAATCCTCTTTTGCTGAATCAGTGATGTGGTGATTGCTTCGTAAAATAATTTTTATTTGTTCGGCTGTGGCATCTGCTTCATTGATATCATTGAGGGCCACTACACCAACAGTGATATAGTCTACGCCAAGCATTTTCTTTTGAGCGGTGTTAAGTGGAAGAAAAACAGTTCCGTCAGTGTCAGAAAGCGCTCCTTGCGAAGTGTAAACACCGATCACTTGAAAATTCAAAGTGCCGAGCCGAAACAATTTTCCAACTGGATCATCTTGGCCAAAAAGATCTTTCGCTACCGTAGAACCCAAAATAGCTACTTGCGCTCCACCACTATCTTCAGCCTTGGTGAAAAATCTACCGGAAGACAGAGTAGTTTTATCAATATCAAATCTTTCAGCTCCGGTTCCGTAATAAATTGCACTTTTCTTATTGTTTCGATAAACTGCCACTGCTTGGCCCGTAATAATGCCATAACTTCCGGCCACATTTTGTAATTTATTTATATCATTTAAATCACGCTGTTTAAAGCTACTGATAATCACTCCCACCAAAGCGCCTCCAGGACCATCGGAGATAGCATTGGCATTTTTAGTAGCTGAAGGAACATGCGTTTGCACAAATAAAGTATTACTTCCGAGAGTAGCGACTTCTGCATCTATCAGAGAGCGAAAACCAGCACCGGCAGAGAGAACCAAAATAACCGTACCGATGCCGATAATAATACCAAGCATTGTTAAAAAAGTTCTACCTTTGTTGGCTCTCAGGGCTTTGATAGATTGTTTAAATGTTTTTATCATAATTATTCATATCTTAAAGCATCAATTGGATTCAACCTAGAAGCTTTGAGTGAAGGATAGAGTCCAAAGATTACTCCAGTTAAAACAGAAACACCGACCGCCAACACGACAGAAGTAATTGAAATAACAAAATCCCAATCAAAACCTAAATACTTCATTAAGAGTGCCATCAAATACGAAATTATTATTCCAAAAATAATGCCGATTACTCCACCAATCAAGGTCAGAGTTCCAGCTTCAAGTAAAAATTGTCTCATAATCATACTGTTTGTTGCACCAACCGCCTTACGCAATCCAATCTCGCGAGTTCTCTCTGCCACAGTAGCTAACATAATATTTAAAATTCCGATACCCCCGACAGCTAGAGCAATGGCAGCCATAGAGGTTAAAAATAAAGACAAGGCATTGGTAATAGTTTTTAAAATATCCACGGCAGCCGCTACATTTCTTATAGTAAAATCAATATCATCGTCCGTCATAATATGGTGTCTTTGTTTTAATACAGTAGTTACATCATTAATAGTTTGATCAATATTTTCAGCTGAATCCACTTTTATACTTATCATTTGTAAATAATGAATACCTAAAAGCTGACTTTGGGCAATTGTAAGCGGTATAAAAATTTGATCATCTTGGTCTTGAAAAAAAGCACTGCCTCTTTTTTCTATCACTCCGACAATACGCAATGGTATACCGCCCGCATCCTGTTGTGAGCTACTTCTGACCTTAACAACCTGTCCAATAGGATCCACCCCCGTACCAGAAAATAAAGCATCGGCTACCTTGGAACCCAAAACAACCACCTTACTTCCTCCTTTGTTGGCGGTCTCATCAATAAAGGTTCCAGAGCTCATAGTAAAATTAACTACTTGTGCATACCCAAAATCAGTACCGATAAAATTTGTTTCAGTATTTTTATTTTGCCAAACCACTGTACCAACACCTCGAACCATAGCATTAACTCCAACGGCATGAGGAACCTGGGAAGTAGAACGCAGGGCATCAGCATCGGGTTCAATTAAGCTAGTAACAACTACACCGTAAACTTGAGCAGGTGGACCCTTGGGATCACTTTTCCCAGGTTGAACAGAAAGAAGATTAGAACCAAGTTTATTTACTTGACCAAGAACCAGAGATTGAGCTCCAGCACCAAGTGAAATGATAATAATCACCCCTGCCACTCCAATCACGATTCCAAGCATAGTAAGAGCTGATCTTCCTTTCCTGGAAAGCAAGCTACGCACAGTCATTTTAATGGTTGAAAAAAAATTCATCCTAGTACTAAAATTTTAAATTGTAATTAATAGTAGTCATACTTTTTACTCAAAAATTTAGTACGGGACAGTTACTACTTATTCAAAACTCCATCCGAAGTAGCTATCGTTCTTTTTAGAACTTTTTCATCTCCAACAATCATCCCGTCTTTAATATAAATTATTCTCTTCGCATGATTAGCAGTGTCCATCTCGTGAGTAACTAAAATAATTGTGTGACCTCGATCATTTAACCTTTGTAAAATCTCTAAGACAGCATTACCAGACTTAGAATCAAGGTTGCCAGTCGGCTCATCAGCAAAAATAACAGCCGGATCACAGACTAAAGCTCTCGCTATGGCCACACGCTGTTTCTCTCCTCCAGAAATTTGATTTGTAAAGAAATCAAGACGATGAGAGAGACCAACATCAGCCAGAGCTTTCTTAGCCAAATTATCATGATCTTTTTTATTACTATAAATAAGTGGGAGCTTAACATTGTCGAGAACAGTAGTACGAGTTAAAAGGTTAAACGATTGAAAAACGAATCCAATACGTTCGTTTCGAAGTTTAGCCAAATAATCTTTGTCGAAATCTTTTGTATCTTGACCTTCAAATTCATAGATCCCAGAGCTTGCTTTATCTAAAAAACTTAAAATATGCATTAGGGTTGATTTACCAGAACCAGAAGGCCCCATAATAGCCACAAATTCTCCTTGCTCCATACTAAAATCAATACCATGAAGGACATTAGTAATTACTCCTTCATTTTCATAATCTTTTTTTAAATTTTCTGTTTTGATTATTGGCACCGCAAAATTTATTTCATATAAGTTACTATCTCCTCTCCTGCATTTAATCCAGAGATAATTTCTACTAGACCACCATCTGCCTCTAATCCAGTTTGTACTGCCATCTCACTGTAAGTTTTCTTTTTTGAGTCATTAATAACTCTTACAGAGTGTTGACCGTTTTTATTGAGAATAGAACTTGATGGAACAACTAGAACATTTTTTTTCTCGGCTACTGTTATGGTCATATTCGCAGTCATCCCTGGTTTTACTTCTGGAATTTTTTCTAAACTGCCGGTAACTTTGTAATTAACTACACCGGACACAACCGTCGAAGCAGGGTTTACGGTCAATACTTTAGTTGTAAAGTGTTTATCTGGACCAAGCGCATCAAAAGTATTATCAATTGATTGCCCCACTACAACCATTGCAATATCAGCTTCACTCACTAGGGCTTCAGTATGCAATTCTCCAACATTAAGTAACTTTATTATTTCTTGTGAAGCTTGAGCAAATTCTCCAACTTTTATATCTACCTGAGTAATAGTGCCACTAGAAGGAGCAACGATCTTGGCATTCTGTATTTTTACCATTATGCTTTCTATGCTTGCTTCCGCTTGAGCTATTTGGGCATCAGCGATAGAAGAAGAATTATCTGTACTTTTTAAATTCGCTTCTGCGTCAGCAATCGCCTTAATACGTGTTTCGAGAGCAGACTGATAAGCATTATAATTCGTCAAGTAATTCGCAGCCTTTTTATTTGGAATTTCAATTATCCAATCTTCTGTACCTATTTGAGCAGAAGTAGACTTGATATATAAACCAGAATTACCGATTGGTTGAGCAGTAATACTATTCATCATTCCATAACCAGTAGTTAAGCCAGAGGCAGTAAAACTCATTCCACCAGCACTATTGTAGAAATGTAAATTGATGATTCCTTCTTTGTCTAAAATGTAATTACCACTGATGGTTGGAGCTTGGTAATTTTGAGTATTGTCACTGGGAATTGCTTCGAGGGTGGAGTTGAGAAGGTTAGTGTATGCATTTTTTACTAAAAGATCTTGTTGAGTAGTAACATTCACAACATTGTTTTCTGAAGAAGATGCTTGTTGTTTAGCAATAGTTAGACTTGCTTGCGCGCTATGAAGTTGTGCTAAAAGATCTCTAGTGTCAAGTTCTACTAAGGTTTGACCCACAGAAACTACATCACCTTCTTTGACTAAAACTTTTTTTACCACACCACTTGACTGCAAACTCAAACTCAAATCAGTAGAACTAACAACTTGTCCAGTAGCAAGAACTGTTTTTTGGATATCTTGTTTTTGAACAGTACCAGTCTGAATGCCACTAATATCTGTTTTTGGTTTAAAGATAAGCCAACTAACAAGCAATAACAACAAGACAATCACCGTCCAGATAATTTTCTTTTTAGTAAAAAATGTCTTTATTCTCATTAAAATTGTGATAAACTGCATATTTACTAGTTATACCACAAAGTTTAAAATTAATCTATTGTAGAGTTATCTCAATTTTTGCTTTTGCCCGCAGAGAAGCAATAAAATCAACCACTAAAACTTGTTGCTTATTGGAAATAATATTTTGTTTAATTTGATTACTTATATCTTTTAAGGCTGGCACAACCGCTTTAGCGTTTTTAGCCTTTTGCTCTTTGCTGTAATCTGTATAAAGCTGGGCAATCTCAGCATCACTAACAATTATTGATTTTGTATCGATATTTTGTAATAAGTATTGTTGAGCCGCAAGCTGCTTGGAGATATTGTCTCGTAATTGTGCTTCTGTTAACTTGTTTTTAACAAGCTCAGCTTTAAGCGCATCTGCCCCACCTAATTGAGTTAATATGATTTGAAATTGTTTTTCTATTTCCTCTGCTGTAACTTTTATTCCAGAGGCTTCTACTCCTTGAGATATTAATTTATCAGCTATAAGATTATCTAAAACCTGTGTTTTAATTTGAGAAAGTTTAGTTACGTCTGTAACATCAACACCTTGTGTTTTGTATAAATCAAGACTATTTGCAAGCTGTGTCTCATAATCTGCTTTAGTGATGATATCTCCGTTTACGTTTGCAACACTGGCAACATTGTTATTTATAGGAATTTGTATTTTATTTTTTCCAAAAACAAAATAACCCACTATTGCCAAAATAACCAACACCAATACTATTATCGGAATAATTTTATTTTTAATATCTAGATTTTTTTCTATGTTTTCTTCCATATATTTGTATGATTAATTTTATAATTTTTTAACTTAATTAGTTTACCATACACAAAAACACAAAGAAAGTTATTTGCCTTTTTGATTCTAATATGCAATAATCGCTTTATGAATCTAGTAGCAAAAATTCTGCCTTATGCGCAGATTATCCTTTCAGTAATACTAGTGTCAGCAATCTTGTTGCAACAATCTGCTGCTGGGCTGGGAGGCGCTTTAGGTGGAGGAGACACGCAGTCTTTTCATCACACTCGCCGAGGCTTTGAAAAGTTTCTTTTTTATTTGTCCCTTGTTTGTGGAATTCTTTTTGCTTTATTTGCTTTACTTAGTATAATACTAAAAACAAATAGCTAATCTTTACTTTGTTTCATGTCGTATATGGAAAATTTATATAGTCGTATTCGCAATTTTAAATTGCCTAAAAAAAAAGAAATCAATTCAATTTTTAATACTTTCTCAAAAAAAGAACGTACTGTTTTTGTTGTGCTATTGTCAACTCTCTTGATAAGTACAGTCTTAATACTAGAGAATATAAATAAATCTCTAATGATCAGTGTGCCACTCCATGGAGGTTCTATCTCCGAAGGCATTATCGGTACTCCACGTTTTATAAATCCAATACTAGCAAATTCTCCCGTTGACCTTGATCTCGTTTCACTTATTTATTCAGGCCTAATGAGAAAAAATTCTGACGGTACCATGTTTCCAGACTTAGCAGAAAAATACGAAATATCTAAGGATGGTTTAACTTATACATTTACCTTAAAAGACAAAATATATTTTCAAGATGGAGAGCCTGTTACCGCAGATGATGTTATCTTTACTATAAATGAAATAAAAGATCCGATTATAAAAAGTCCACGAAAAGTAGATTGGGATGGAGTAATTGCAACGAAAATAGACGACAAAACAATAGAATTTTCTTTAAAGAAACCTTATCCATCATTTTTGGAAAATTTAACACTTGGGATAATGCCTAAATACCTCTGGGATAATTCTTCCGTAGAACTAAACACTGCAAACACTTCTCCTATCGGTTCCGGACCTTATTTAATAAAAAACAACACCAAAGAATCATCAGGAGTTATAAATTCTTACAAATTAGAATCATTCAAAAAATTTAGTTTAGGTGAGCCATATATTAATGAAGTAAATTTATATTTTTACTTAAACGAAAATGACCTGATTCGTGCACTTGAAGATGGAGTGGTTAACCAAATAAGTTCTATCACTCCTCTAAACGCGGATATTTTAAAAGAAAGAAATTATCAAATGGAATCTTACATTTTACCAAGAATCTTTGGTCTTTTCTTTAATCAAAATAAAAACCAGCTTTTTACTGACAAAGTAATCACCAAAGCCATTAACCAGGCAATAGATAAAAATAAAATAGTGCAAGAAGTTCTCTTTGGTTATGGGGTCACCATTGATGGACCTATACCACCTAATATGATTGCTTACCAAAAATTATCTGAAGCAGTTAATCCTTCTCGCGAAGTTTTATTGCAAAATATACAAAATAGTTTGGCCAAAGACGGTTGGTCTAAAGGCCCAGATGGATTCTTGCAAAAAATTACCACCAATAAAAACAAAAAGAAAACTACTGTAAACCTAGAATTCTCTATCTCTACAGGAAACGCCGAGGAGCTCACAAAAACAGCCGAAATAATTAAACAAAATTTATCTGAAGTTGGGATAAAGGTTGATATAAAAACTTTCGAAATTGGTAATTTGAATCAAAGTGTAATTCGTCCACGTGAATATGATTCTCTGTTGTTCGGACAAATCGTTAATCGTGAATCTGATCTATTCGCTTTTTGGCATTCTTCCCAAAGAAAAGATCCTGGACTAAATGTCGCTATGTATACTAATGCAAAAGTGGATAAAATTTTAGAAGATGCAGCTGTAACAGTTAATGAACAGTCTAGAATTAACAAATATATACAATTTGAAGATGAGATAAAAAAAGATATGCCGGCAGTTTTCTTGTATAGTCCTGAATTTATTTATGTAATATCAAAAAATTTAAACGGTCTTTTTATTGATCATATCGTCTCCCCAGCAGATCGTTTTTCAAATATCTATTCATGGTATATCGAAACAGAAAACGTTTGGAAAATATTTAATAAATAATTATTATGTTAAAAAAAACAAGACTCTCTTTTTCTTCTCTTAAAATTGACGAAAAAGACAAAAAGGAAAATAAAATGCCTGCTCATAATGCACCACATGGTTATGCTAAAGGATCTGCCCGCCATTCGGCAGGCGGGGAATACAAGAAAAAAATAACTAAAAGTTCTACTTATCAATACACCCAAAAAAGATTTGGGAAAAATTCTCCTGCTCGCCCATTTGGAGGAAAAAACCAATATAAAATTTCAAGCGGTAAAATACCACCTCCGGAAAAAGGAGTAATTCGCATTATTCCACTCGGTGGAGTAGAAGAAATTGGTAAAAATATGACCGCCATAGAAATAGGTAATGATATTATCGTGGTAGACGCTGGAATGCATTTTTCAAACGAAGCAACTCCCGGAGTTGATTACGTTATTCCAAATACAACTTATCTAGAAGAACGCAAAGATAAAATACGTGCATTAATAATTACTCATGGACACCTAGACCATATCGGAGGTGTGCCACTAGTCCTTTCTCGCATAGGTAATCCTCCTGTATATTCGAGGAATATTTCTATTCTTTTAATAAAAAAACGTCAAGATGAATTTCCTCACCTTCCGCCACTAAAAGCAATAACAATAGAAAAAGATGGAACAATAATGTGTGGTGAAACTAAAGTTAGATTTTTTGGTGTTACTCACACTATTCCTGATGCGCTTGGTATTATTATTGAAACAAATAACGGCTGGATTGTAACTCCAGGAGACTACAAGCTTGATCAAATTGATGGAATTGTTTCCAAAGAAGAAGAAAAGGAATATTCTATCTTTGACAAAGCAAAGGTACTTCTCTTAATGACAGATTCTACTAATATTGAAAATGAAGGATTTTCATTGCCGGAGATAAAAGTACATCAGGGATTAGAGAATTTAATTAAGAAAATTCCGGGACGAATAATTATTGCAGCTTTCTCTTCATCAATTACCCGTCTAGCTTTTATGGTTAAGACAGCAGAAGCAATAGGAAAAAAAGTGGCAATTGATGGACGCTCAATGAAAACAAATATGGATGTGGCTATTGAAGCAGGATTCTTTGCTCCCAAAAAAGGCACTATTATACCATTAGAAGAAGCAAGTAATTATCCTCCAAATAAAATGGTAATTCTTATGACTGGAGCACAAGGGGAAGAATTTGCTTCACTTAATCGAGCAGCAAATAAATCACACAAAAAATTCTCTCTTCAAAAAGGAGATACAATTATTCTTTCCTCATCTATCGTTCCTGGCAATGAACTTCAGGTTCAGAAAATGAAAGATGGTTTATCTCGCCAAGGTGTAAAAGTTATCAGTTACAGAACAACTGGAGAGGATTTTGTACATGCAACAGGACACGGCAACCAAGAAGACATTAAATGGCTTCATAAAAAAACACATCCAAAATTTTTTATACCAATTCATGGACACCATTCTTTTCTTGTAAAACATAAAGAGTTAGCAATAGAATGGGGTATGTCTGAAGAAAATATTATTGTCCCAGACAATGGCTCAATCATTGAGATATCAGCTGATGGTAGAAAAATGACCATGAGAAAAGAACAAGCCCCAAGTGGTGCCATGCTAGTAGATGGAACCTCTATCAGTGATACTCAAGATGTAGTTATCCGAGATCGTCAAATGCTTTCACAAGATGGAATGTTTGTCGTTATTGCCCTCCTTGATCAAAAAACTGGAAAATTAAAAAAATCTCCAGATTTAATTTCACGTGGTTTCGTTTATTTAAAAGAAAATCAAGAACTTTTGCGTCAAGTAAGAATAATTATTAAAAATGGAGTAGAAAACTTTACCACTAAAATGCCAACTTCTTCTCATGGTGAAAAGATGGTAGACCTTGATATGATCAAAGCAAATTTAGGAGAAAGTATTTCAAAATTCTTATATCAAAAAACAGCCAAAAGACCTTTAGTAATACCTGTCATCTTGAGCGTCTAAAAAAATGAATTTAAAATTCAAACATTCATTTAAGTTTCTATATTACATAAGTTTTATTTTTTCAATCCAATACGCCTTAGTGGTGTATGTAAACTCTAGTTTTCTAGAAATTAAAATTGGAGAAAGTTTGATTGGTATCGTCTTCACTATTGCTTCTTTTTTAAGTATTTTTGCTCTACTCCAAATTACTCATTTGTTAAATCGCCTAGGAAATTACAAATCTTCCATATTAATAATATTAGCTAATGTTGCTTCCCTCTTTTTAATGGGCTTCGGAAAATCAATTTTTTTAATTATTTTAGGATTCATTCTTTATAACATCACTAATTATTCTTTAATGTTTTCAAGAGATGTTTTTATTGAAGATGTAGCTGACCATAAAGCTATGGGTAAAACTCGTGGATTATTCCTTACTATTAGCAACATTGCTTGGGTTTTTGCTCCAATTATTTCAGGATTTATTATTACACGATTTTCCTATTCCGGAGTTTATATTCTAGCAGCCCTTGTTTCTCTATCCTCAATATTTTTAATTTTTTCTTCTTTTAATAAATTTAGGGATCCAAAATATAGTAAAATTTCTTTACTTGAAACTTTTAAAAAAATCCTTGGAGATAAAAATTTAAAAAAAATTTTTGCTTCCGAATTTCTTTTACGTTTTTTTTATTCTTGGATGATAATCTATACTCCTATTTATTTACGCGAATATTTAAATTTTAGCTGGAGTGAAATTGGAATAATTTTCACTATAATGCTTATTCCTTTTGTAATATTAGATTACCCATTAGGAATTTTGTCAGATAAAATTGGTGAAAAGAAAATATTGACTTTGGGTTTTTCTGTAATGGTTATTGCAACAATTTTAATGTTTTTTATTACAACATCAAATATTTTTATCTGGGGAATAATTTTATTTGCCACTCGAGTTGGAGCAGCTACAGTAGAAGTGATGAACGAAAGTTATTTTTTTAAAAAAATTAATTCCAGTGACACTGAACTAATCAGCTTTTTCCGAAACGCTTTCCCTGCATCATTAGTCATTTCACCCATTTTAGCCACAATCTTACTTGGTTTTTTAAGTCACCAATATCTCTTTCTTATTTTAGGACTAATATTAACGATAGGAATATATTTAAGTCTAACCTTAAGAGAAATTATCCATTCTTAAATACCCTTTTAGAAACTCTTCCTTGAATTCAAAAAAGTTGTCGTTTAAAATTGATTGCCTAATTTTTTTTACTAAGTTAACAATAAAATATAAATTATGAATGGAAGCTAATGTCCCCGCTAGCATTTCTTTCCCGTGAAAAAGGTGAGCGATGTAGGCGCGAGAATAATTCTGACAAGAATAACATTCGCAATCTTTTTCAATCGGAGAAAAATCATTTCGATATTTTGTATTCATTATAATTATTTTTCCATTTTTAGTATAAATAGTTCCATTTCTGCCGAGACGAGTGGGTGCCACACAATCAAAAAGATCTACTCCATTTTCAACCCCCATAAATAAATCCTCTGGTTCCCCAATGCCAAGCAAGTGACGAGGTTTTTCTTCCGGTAAAATTTCATTGACCCATTTTACCGCAGTAGACATGTCCTCTTTCGCAAAACTTCCACCAATCCCAAAACCATCAAAATATTTTCCATCTACATTTATTTCTGAAATAATTTTTGCAGATTTCTTTCTTAAGCTCTCTTCCCTACCTCCTTGCACAATACCGAATAGCACAGGAGAAAAATCAGAAACATACTCGGGCGAACGGTCGACGTTGCGTAGCAGGAGATCCTGAGAACGAGTTTGTTTCTGATTTAATAGTTTTTGATGTTCTTCTAAACTCCTCTGCGCCCATCTGTGCGTCCTCTCTAATGCTTCTTCTTGATATTTTAAATCTTCACTCGGAGAAGTACATTCATCAAAAGCAAAAATTATATCTGCTCCAAGGTTGTGTTGAATCTGAATTGATTTTTCTGGAGTAATATAATGAATAGAACCATCTAAGTGTGATTTAAAAGAAACGCCGTCTTGTCCAATCTTCGCCAAACGAGGAGCATCACTATCATCAAAACGTTCTGGAATTAATAATGATGGGTCAGTAATTTTTGAAAGATGAATCAACTTAGAAATATCTTTTCCAAAAGCAGCCCCTAGTGAAAATACTTGAAAACCCCCAGAATCAGTCATGGTGGGACCCTTCCAATTCATAAATTTACCAATACCTCCAGCATCACGCACAATTTCATCTCCAGGCTGTAAATACAAATGATAGGTATTACCAAGCACCACTTGGGTACCAGCGTCTTTCACCTGCTCGGGATTTAAAGATTTTACAGTAGCCTTGGTTCCTACTGCCACAAAAGCTGGAGTCAAAATATCTCCATGAGAAGTCTGCAAAACCCCCACTCTGCCCAGATATTTTTTTCCGCCAGAGGCGGATCCGCCCTTGGCGGAAATTCTTTTTTCTATTTTAAATTGCATTATATTTCCACTTCCACAAACTTAAGCCCTTGTATATTTACCAGGCTCGTCAATAATATTTTTTTAACAGGATCTCGAAGGTCAGAAATTGTTGTAACAACCTCAGCTAAAACATAAGGATAAATTCCTGACATCGATACTTGATCTCCTTTTTGTAAAGTGAAATCTCTAGGCAGAATCATTTCAAAATTTCCTCCGCCTCGTCCGATTAATTCCAAGAAAACATCTTTGCTAGATATAATTACTTGTGTTTTCTCACCTGTACTAGAGAAAAGAGTTACTTTGGAAGAATTATCATAAACGAGACTCACTCGCCCGATCGGTACATTCCCTAGAGCAAAAACAATGTCTCCTTCTTTTATTCCTTGTTGTGCCCCTGCATCAATAATAAGTGTATCGTAAATACTTTGATTGGGTTTAGATAAAATAGTAGCTAGAATCATACTTGCCTTTTCCCCTTTACGATTAAGAATTTCTTTCAAACTAACATTTTCTGCTACGACGGAATCATAATTAGAATTTCGCGCATTATTAAAATCTACCTGTGCTTGTAATTTTTGATTTTGATTATAAAGATAATTTTTAGAAATAAAATACGAACCAATACTTTTAAATTTTTCACCAACATTCTGCCCAACAATTAAAATTGGGCGAAAAAGTACTTGACTCACACTTGAAAATCCATTGAAAATGCCAACTCTAAAATAAAATAAAATAATTAAAGCAGCAACAAAGAGCGCAATGTTTAGAAACTTTTTTCTTTTTATTTTTTTATCTAGGAGGTAGCTCATCTTGATTACCAATCAAAACATCTTTATAAAGTGGAAGGTCAGCTAAAATCACCCCTGTTCCACGAGCCACAGCCGAAAGTGGGTCTTCGACGACATAAACTGGAATTTTAAGAACTTTTTGCAAAAGTTGATCGAGCCCAGGAATTAAAGCTCCTCCACCAGATAAAGTAATTCCATGATGCATTATGTCAGATAAAATCTCAGGTGGAGTCGTTTCTAACATATCCTTTATTCCTTCCACTAAATCTCTAATAGACAAAGAGAGTGCTTCACGAATATCAGAATCAGTGACAACCACTTCCCTCGGAAGCCCAGTCAGAAGATCTCTCCCGTGAACTTCTGTTTCCATATATTCTCCAGGGATAACCGAACCAATAGCAATTTTAACCATTTCTGCAGTTCTTTCTCCAATCAATATCTTAAATTCATCACGCATATATGAAATGATATCGTTGTTTAATCTATCACCAGCTATTTTTAAATTTTTTGACTTTACAATTCCACCCAAAGAGATGACGGCAATATCTGTCGTACCACCACCAATATCTATAACCATCGAGCCAACTGGATCTTTAATAGGAAGTCTAACCCCGATAGCAGCGGCCATTGGCTCTTCCACTAGAAAAACTTCTCGGGCACCAGCGGAACGCGCAGCATCGTAAACAGCCCGCGTCTCAACATTGGTAGTGCCTGACGGTACACCAATGAGAACTCTTGGTCGAGCTAATTTTTTGGACATTTTATCCGCTTTATTAATTAAATATGAAAGCATTTCTTCTGTTATTTCAAAATCAGATATAACCCCCTCAACCAAAGGACGAACAGCTTTGATGTGCCCAGGTGTTCGGCCAAGCATTTCTTTAGCCTGCACACCTACTGCTAAAATTTGGTTGGTCTTAATATTTACAGCTACGACTGATGGTTCATTAATGACAATACCGTGACCTTTTAAATACACTAAGGTATTGCTAGTGCCTAAGTCTATGCCAATGTCATTGGAAATTAATTTGTAAAATTTTTCAAACATTTTTTAATATTTTTATTAATTCATCCTCAGAAACAATCTGACCTTTTTCTTCTGTGCGTTTCTTCAACTCTATTCCTTTTTCCTTCAAACTACGTGCCGAAACTACTGCTCGCCATGGCATACCAAGTAAATCTGCATCAGAAAATTTCTCTCCAGCTGATAGACCAACACGGTCATCAAATAAAACCTCGACTCCAGCCTTTAATAAATTTTCGTAAATTTTATCGGCTTCTTTTAAAACTGTTTCGTCATCCCCTAATGCAAGCAAATGGACTGAAAATGGCGCAATAGATGGTGACCAAACTATACCCTTGTCATCAGAAAGAACTTCTACTACTGTTCCCATCAACCTGCCAAGGCCTATTCCGTAACTACCCATGATTATTAACTTTTCTTCCCCTTTTTCATTTTTATATTTTAAATCGAAAGGCGTTGAAAATTTTGTTCCGAGTGAAAAAATATTTCCTACTTCTACTGCCCTTTTTTCCACTAAATTTTCTTTCTTTAATTGAAGAGATTCTAATACTTCATCAGTATAAACTTCCTTATTGATAGCAAAACCTTTATTTTCATCAATAAAAATTGTGTCTTCTCCTGCCCCTGTCAGAGTCTGAAATTCATGTGAAAATTTTGAAAAAGATCCACCTGAAGCAAAAGTCAAATACGTCAAATGCCCAATACCAACCCTCTCAAAAATATTTTTGTAAGCTTCTTTAGCCTTCTCGTAAAACATTTCATGCTCTTTTTCATCTTTTGAAAAAGAATAAAGTGCTTTCCAGTAAAATTCTCTTCCCCTTAAAATTCCAGACTTGCTTCTTGTTTCATTTCTAAAAATATTTTTAAAATCATACGGATACAAAGGTAAATCTTTATAAGAGTTTACATATTGCTTTAAAATACTAGAGTAGGCTTCTTCGTTGGTAAATGAGAGCCCAACTTCTCCTCCGTTTTTTAATTTTGTTTTAAACCAATTATCTACAATTTCGTCATCCCATCTGTTTGATTTTTCCCAAATTTCTTTATTTTGAAGAACAGATGTTCTCATTTCTGTTCCACCAATTTTATCCATTTCTTCCCGAATTATATTTTCAATCTTCTTAAGAACCTTGAGTCCTAAAGGTAAATAGCTATATACCCCTGCCATTTCCTTATGGATAAAACCTCCACGAATAAGGAGCTCGGCATTCTTTGAGGTCTCATCCGCTGGTATCTCTTTTCTCGTTTTAGTAAAAAGTTTAGATTGTCTCATGCAATTAGTCATACTTGCATCTTACCCGAAAAAAGTCCTTTTGGCAAAGATAAATCGTATCAATAAAATACAAGAAATATTTGCAAAAAGACTCGCTTTCTGCTATATTACCCATATGCAAAAAGTAGAAAACAAGAAAGACGTGGATACAATCATAGAGAAAATGTTTAAGGCTGGGGCACATTATGGCTATAGTAAAACCCGCAGGCACCCTTCTGTTTCAAAGTATATATACACCACCAAAAACAAAAGCGACATAATTAACCTTGAAAAAACAAGCCTACTTTTGGACGAAGCAACTTTATTTATAAAAAATTTGGGAGCCCAAAACAAGGTTATTCTTTTTGTTGGTACAAAACCTGAAGCCAAAGTTGCAATAAAAAGTGTAGCAGAATCTTTAAATATGCCTTATGTGGTAGAAAGATGGATAGGTGGAACACTTTCAAATTTTACAGAAATAAAAAAGAGAATTACTGAGTTAGAAAATTATCAAAAAGATATAGAAAAAGGCGGACTTGATAAATATACCAAAAAGGAACGAGTAGTCATGGCTAAAAAAATGGAAAAATTAGCAAGATACTACACTGGTTTATTGGGTTTAAAAAAGGCACCAGATGCACTTTTTGTTATAGACGCAAAAAATGAACACATCGCAGCCACCGAAGCTCGAAAATCTGGTGTCACCGTAGTGTCTGTAGTAAATTCTGATTCAAACATTAAAGGAATTGATTACCCTATCGTTGCAAATGACTCAGGAATACCATCTATTAAATTTTTTGCTAACGCTATTATAGATGCTTACAAAGAAGGTCAAAGCTCTACTCTAGAAAAGAAATAATATTTATGTCAATTCAAATCACTACAGAGCAAGTAAAAGAGCTCCGAGATGCAACTGGTATTTCAGTGATGCAATGTAAGCGCGCCCTAGAAGAAGCTGAGGGTAATATGGAAAAAGCTTTAGCTATTTTGAAAAAAACAAGCTCAGATATTGCACTTAAAAAAGCTGATAGATCTTTAAATAGTGGCTCAGTCATGATAAAAAATGAAGGAAATAAAGCTTTTTTGGTAGGACTGCTCTGTGAAACAGATTTCGTTGCAAAAAATGAAGACTTCACAAATTTACTAGAAACTCTTCTTAAAAAAGCCTTAAAAGATGGAATCGAAAAAATGAAGGGAGAGGCTAAAGAAATGATTGATCCTATAATTCAAAAAACTGGAGAAAACATTCAGCTCGGTGAAGTGTGTGAAGTGTCAGGAGAAGTATTAGGAACTTATGTGCATAATAATAAATCTGGGGTCATTGTCAGCCTAGAGGGCGGAAATGCAGAGCTAGCAAAAGACATCGCTATGCATATAACCGCAATGAAACCAGAATATATAAGAGAGGATGAAATTAGCGAAGATGCTAAAAAAACAATGAAAGAAGTTTTCGAAAAAGAAGTTGCTAGTGTAGATAAACCTGCAGACATAAAAGAAAAGATGCTTCTCGGAAAGATGACAACTTACTTCAAAGAAAAAACTTTAATAAATCAAGCGTTTATAAAGAATGCGGAAGAGACGGTCGGGAAACTTCTAGAAAAAGCCGGGGCAAAAATCAAAGAAGTTAAAGTTTATTCAATTTAATGAAATAAAAATTATGTATTTTCTTTTAATTTTGTTTTTTGGTTCATTTTTTGGAATTACTTTTATGATTGGTAATAAACTTTTGATGCTCCAAAATGGACAAATAAAATATGAGGAAAATACAGAAACTTTTTTAAAAGCTCAACATTTAGAAGAATTGAAACATTCAGTTATTAAAACAATTAAAAAACACAGTTATGCTGGGCTAGTCACAACAATTAGACTTTATTTTCGGGGAATATTCTTTATAAAGAATAAATACCAGAAAATAAAGATAAAAATAAAGGATATATACAGAAAAAACCCAATCAAGGATTTTGAAAACAAACAAGAAATTTCCAAATTCTTAAAAATCATTTCGGAATACAAACAAAAAATCAGGGCAATAAAACACAAAATAGAGGAAGAAGAAAATTTATAAATATGTTAGGATAGATAAAAAATAAATAATATTGCCGCCTTAGCTCAGTTGGTAGAGCAACGCTTTTGTAAAGCGAAGGTCCTCAGTTCGAATCTGAGAGGCGGCTCAAAGAATATCTTAAATTTTGGTAACTAGTTTTTCTTTACTGGTGGTGTCGCTTGTAATTTAAAAGACTCTTTGATTCGAGATTCTAGATCATTTAAATCATGAAAACCAGTCAAAACATTGTCATTTATAACTAACGCTGGAAGTGCGGTATCTTTGATTTTATAGATTTGAAGCATAGAGGTAATGGCTGACAGGTCGGTGCTGTAATCGAAAGAATAAACGCGAAGTTCTGGATACTCAGTGCGAAGACTTGAAAGAACTAAGCTCTCTTCTTGACACAAACTACAATTAGCTGCTGTGGTATAAAAATAAAGAATAAATGCAGATTTTACCCCACAACGTGTAGAAATCTTCTTGGTTAATAAATAATCTTTAATTTGTAACAATGAATAATATTTCCTTAAATAAGAAACTTCATCAGTAGCACCTAAATTTTCTTGACTCCAAGCCAACTTGCTTCCTAACTCCCCTAGTTCATTAGAAAATACAGAATCAGAAATATTTTTACAAGAAAGTTCAGAAAGTAAAGAAAACTGAGTTTCAGAAGAAAGAATATCAATAGCTATTTTATCTTGAATGGTTTTTAATTGATTTATTTTTTGATTGCCAAAATAATTACTTAAATAACTAGCACAAGCAAAAAGACCTACTGTAATTAATAAAACAATTAAATATTTTTTCCAATCAATGTTGTTTGAATTCATAATTTATCTATTTATCTCCACGACGGTTTTCTTTGTAAAACAGTGTTGTAAACCGCCTTCATAAGCCAAAACGGGGCAACAAAAAGAAAAATAGGGAAAAAATAAAGCATATCTAATGATAAAGCCCATTTCCCTTTTATCATTCTTTGTCCAAAAATCATCGCAAAAATTACTAAAAAATAAATAATAAGGATTAGGAACACAAAAGATTGCGTATTAATAAAAAATGGATCAAGGCTATAAGCTTTAAAAGAAAAATGAAAACCTATAATTTTAAATTGGGTAATCTTTAGATACAAAAAATCTCCTATGTTATAAATCACTCTGCCAAAAAGATAAAATACAGACAAGATAGAAATAACACCCATGGGCAAAGTAAATACCGCAAAATTGCCATATTTTTTTCTAAATAAAACATTTTTATAATCAATTGTGTTGTTTATAAAACCATAAATCCAACGCAATCTTTGTTTAAAAAGTTTCCCGATAGTCCCCGGTGTATTGGTATACACATGAGCATCATTACAATGCTCTATTTTATAATTATTTTTCTGCATCCGATAAGCAATTTCCATATCTTCAGTATTGTGTCCATGTCTATAATATCCTAAATCATTAAATACCTTCTTCCTGAAAATTGTCATTGGTCCTGGAGTTACGTTGATAGCTCCTAGAAAACAAAGCATCTTTTTTAAATAAACGCCCATATTATATTCTGCCCTCTGGGCATTTTGAATAATATTTTTCGAATCAGAAACAATCACCGAAGGAGCTACTGCCATAATAGTAGGATCTTCTACAAAATAACTCATAATACGAACAAGAGATTGTGGATCCGCAAATGAATCAGCATCAAGACCACCAAAAAAATCAGTAGTGCACTGCTCTAGTCCAAAATTAAGAGCAGTATACTTACCTCCATTTTCTTTGTGAAAAACTTTTATATTTTCATGTCCTATAAATTTATTTATTACATTCCAAGTACCATCAGTAGATCCATCGTCAATCAAAAAAATATTAAGTTTATCTTTAGGATAATTTAAATTTAGAAGTGATTGTACAGTTTTTCCAACTGTATTTTCTTCATTCCAACAAGGAACTACAATGGTCACAGCTGGATAATTTTCCAATTTAATTTTTCCATTTCTAATCACTAATTTTTTTTTATTTTCTAGGAAGGTAATGAAAAAGAACACCTGCACATAAACAGACAAAAATACAAGAATATAAAAGATGGAATCGAAAATTGAAGACATATAATTCATTTTAATATAGCATTTTCTAGCCAAAATGTAAACAAAAAAGCTCCTTTAGAAAGGAGCTTTTTAAAGGTATTTTCACTACAAAGATTGAATTACATCTTTTGATCTGTATTTTCTGCTGCACAACAAGTAGCCTGTGCCTCCTTACACTTTTTACAACAGCAACCAAAGATCTTCATAATGGCGGCAAGACCTACAAGCACATAAATAATAGCTTCAACAATGGGAAGAGAACCAAAAATTATATTTACAACATTCCAATTACCATTCATTATCATTCCAACCCCAACTAAGCCCCAATTCAAACCTCCTATAATCAATAATATATTGGCAATCGTATTCCCAATACAACATCCTCTACATTTTGTATTAAACATATATTTTTAAAAAATTTCAGCCAGAGGCTGATCCGCCTTTGGCGGAAAATTATTAATAATACACTTAGTATAGCATATTTATAAAATATGATATACTGAAACATATTATTAATAATTATAAAAAATATGATAAATAATGATCAAAAACCAATAGTCGGGGCAATCCTTATAGTAGGATTCCTAATCGCTGGAGCAATTTTATTAAAAGGTAATTCCACTTCTACCCCCAAAAACGAAAATAACGGAATTCCAGTAAATACAACAACGTTATCCCCTGTCGGAGCTCTAGACAAAACACTTGGAAATTCAAATGCAAAAGTCACTGTTATTATGTACGCCGATTTTCAATGTCCTTTTTGTGCAGCAGTTTCTGGCTTACTACCAGCTAATTCACCTCTAATCCAATCTCTAAAACAAAGAGATCCAAACTGGACTCCTTCTACCTCAGGAATTATTGATAATTATGTAAAAAATGGAAAGGTATTGTTTGTATATAGAGACTGGGCATTCTTGGGACCAGAATCAATAAAAGCTGCAGAAGCAGCAAGATGCGCCGGAGATCAAGGAAAATTCTGGGAATATCATGATTATCTTTATTCTCACCAAAATGGAGAAAATGAAGGAAACTTTTCTGATACACACTTAAAATCTTTTGCCAAGGAACTTGGCTTAGACGTCTCTAGTTTTGATAAGTGTCTAGATAGTAATAAATACACACAAGCGGTAAATGATTCTAAAAATGATGGGTCTGCTGCCGGAGTAAATGGCACACCAAAAGGATTTATCTTAAAAGATGGAAAACTTGTTGGAATGATCGAAGGGGCAGAACCATTTTCTTCAGTAAAATCAAAAATTGATGCTGCATTAAAATAGAAATAAAGAATAAAAAAACCCGCATTATGCGGGTTTTTTTATTTAATCAAAGTAATTTTTAAGTCTCGCAATTTTTTCATGTTGACGAAGTTTTTCATGAACTTTCGCTTCAATTTGACGAATACGCTCACGGGTTACACCAAATTCTTCTCCCACTCGTTCAAGCGTATGCTGAATACCATCAAGAAGACCATAACGCATTTCTAAAATTTTACGTTCCTTTGGATTAAGTTCATCTAAAACTTCTCGAATCTGATCAGAAAGAATGCGACGAGAAGATTCTTGATCAGGACGCAAAATTTTATCATCTGGAATAAAATTTTCCAAGGTTGATTTGTCGTCATCATCTCCTACTGGTTGCTCCAAGGAGACAGTTTCTTGACTAATGTTTTCAATCACGTGAATTTTTTCTACTGGAATACCCATTTCCGTTGCAATCTCTTCGGCTAGTGGTTCACGACCTAAATCCTGACTGAGGCGACGATGAGTTTGTTTATATTTAGAAATTGTTTCAACCATATGAACTGGAATACGAATAGTTCTAGATTGATCAGCCAAGGCACGAGTAATTGATTGACGAATCCACCAAGTAGCATAAGTAGAGAATTTATACCCTTTTGTCCAATCAAATTTCTCAACCGCTTTAAATAATCCGAGATTTCCTTCTTGAATTAAATCGAGCAAGGTTAAGTTTGCACTTCTGCCTACATATTTTTTGGCTATAGAAACCACTAAACGCAAATTAGCGCGTGCTAATAAATTTTTTGCTTCTATGTCTCCACGTTCGATACGCTTAGCTAGGTCTTTTTCATCATTCGCCCGAATTAAGGAATACTGCCCTATTTCCTTTAAATACATCTGAATAGAATCATGGATACTGCCCTTATTCAGATCTTTGTCATTTAAATCAAGGTCTAAATTAAGCAAATTTCCACCTTCTAATACATCAATAGAAGCTGTAGCAAACTTTTCATAAAGTTCGTCCAAGAATAAGATATTGTTTTCTATATCAGGAAAAGTTTTTAATATCTCATCATAAGTAATAAACCCACGCTTCCTTCCTTTTTCGATAAGCACATTTGCTAGACGAGTTAACCCTTCGGCTTTTTTTTCTGCATAAGATAATTTCTTTACTTGCTTCTTCGAGCCAAGACGAGTTTTAACTTTTTTTACAACTTTCTTTTTTGTTTTTTTAAGTTTTTTTATCTTTTTTAACTTTTTCTTTTTCTGAATTTTTTTAACTTTTTTTACAACTTTCTTTTTTGTTTTTTTATTTTTCTTTTTCATGTTTTTGTTTGTTTAGTTCTTGTATTTCTATTAAAAGTTTCGTTTCCCTGTCTTTGTCTTTAATACTCCGTAGTTCTTGCATCTTTCGTAAGAGTTCCTCATTTATGCGTTCTTTGTCTAAATTAGTTAATAATTCTCGTATTTCCTTCTCTAAATTCGTATTATCTTCGTAAAACACTTCCGCTTCAAATATTAAATCATTTTCTGAATCCTTGTATTTTTCTAAAAGTCCAGGAAGTAATTTTTCAAGTTCCTCGTCCTTCTTCCAGAGAGCTATACCAAGCAATTTGCGTTCGATATAATCCTTCCGATGTAGGGTACTCAAGGCCTCTTTGGCTTCTTTTATCTCTTCCTTTTCATATTTAAATTCTTTTTCAATTTTCTGTAAATCATCCTGCAGAGCATTAAGCGGTATGCCTGACTTATCACTGATTATTTTTATAAAATGCATTTTTTCTATCGAGCTATCTAGCGCATTCACGAAAAGTAATATTTTTTCTCTTATTTCTTTGCCTACCTTTCTCGCATCGTTACCAAAATTTCCAAGAGCTTTGTTCAAAAGAAATTCAATGATATGCTTGGAATTTTTTATCGCTTCACGCCAGGGATCCTCTCCATTTTTACTAATTAAATCAGCTGGATCTACGCCTTCTGGCATCTCCACAACTTTCACGTCCATGCCGAGCGATAAAGCAATCTTTCCTGCTCGGATCGTGGCATTGGCTCCGGCTTTATCTGCGTCAAAAGAGAGCACAATGTTGGAAGAAAGACGGCGTACCAACCCGAGATTGGAAACAACATTTTCTTTGGAAACAGTCGAGTCAGAAAGAGCCGTGCCGGAAGTAGCTATTGTATTCTTATATCCAGCTTGATGTGATAATATAAGGTCCATTTGCCCTTCCACCAGTATAGAGAAATTATTCTTGCGAATGGAATCTTTGGCTTTGTCGATACCATAGAGCACTGCGTGCTTGCTGAAAATCGGGGTTTCAGGACTATTAAGATATTTTGCCGACTTGCCATCATCTGTGAAAATCCTACCAGAAAATGCCACAACACGACCGCTAGAATCCATGATCGGAAACATGATTCGTCCGCGAAAACGGTCATAATATCCCTTGTCTGTCTTTTTAACTAATCCTACTTTTTCTATTTCATTATCTGTAAAACCTTTTTTCTGTAAGTAAAAATACAATAGCCGCCAATCATTGAGAGCAAAACCAATGCGAAAATCTTTAATACTCTTCTCCGTGAGTCCACGGGATTTCAAATACCCCTCTACTTCCTTGTTACCTTTTAAATTACTTTCATAATACAAAGTCGATTCTTCCATCACCCGATATGATTTCTCTTTCTCCCCTTCTGTCTCTTTCATCTCCTTACTATAGGGTGTAAGTTCCACTCCTGCTTTGCTTGCCAACATTTTTAACGCACCTTTAAAATCTAATCCTTCAAATTCTTCCACAAAGGTAAAAATGTCCCCGGAAGCCCCACATCCGAAACAATAATAGCTCCCACGGTCAGGCGAAATGAAAAAGGAAGGCGTCTTCTCATTATGAAAAGGGCACTTCGCTTTTAAATTTATGCCTGCTTTTTCGAGCTTGATGTAAGAAGAGACTACTTCTTCAATTGATAGTCTCTCCTTAATTTTAGCAACTGGAGAGTTCATAAATTATATTATTGTTCCTCTGATGTTCTAATAAACTTACTTTTGAACCCAGTTCCAGCTGGAATTAGTCGTCCAATTATAACATTCTCTTTTAAGCCTCGGAGAGAATCCACTCCACCTTTAATTGCATTTTCAATTAAGACACGATTGGTGTTTTGGAATGAAGCAGCTGATAACCAACTTTTAGTACGGAGAGAAACTTCAGTAATACCAAGTACTACTATTTCTGCTTTTGCTTCTTTTCCATTAATATCTCTAACTCTAATGTTTTCTTCTATAAAAGCAGTATTCTCGACGATATCACCCACTGAAAAATTTGTTTCACCTGCGTCTTTTATTTTTCTTCGAGAAAACATCTGACGAATAATAATCTCTGTGTGCTTCCTAGAAATTGAAGCGCTTTGAAGTTCATAAACTTTGTTAATTTCCTCAATAATATATTCTTCAACTAATTCTTTATTTCCTAATTTAAACATTTCAGCAATATCAGCTGATCCATCAGTCAAAAGCTGTCCCTTTTTCACAGAGTCCCCAACTTTAACAATAGGCATTCTCCTGAAAGCTACCACATATTCTATTTCATTGGCCTTACCATCAACCTTGCTATCAGATAGTACTTTAATTATTTTTTCTTTTACATTTTCTTTACCATCTTTAGCTACTATTGATATTACTTCTCCGTCAGTTTCAGAAATAATTGCAGGATTTTTTGGAATTCTTCTTTCGAAAATTTCCTCTACACGCGGAAGACCAGTGGTAATATCTGTTCCAGCCACCCCTCCAGCATGGAATGTACGGAGCGTCAACTGAGTACCTGGTTCTCCAATGGCCTGAGCGGCTATTATTCCAACAGCTTCACCTTCTTCCACTAAATGATTTCTTCCTAAATCGAGACCGTAACACATTACACAAAGACCATGCGCTGTTTTACAAGCAAGAGGAGAACGAACAAACACTTCAGTAAAACCTGCCCCCTCGATATTACAAGCTTCTTCTTTGGTAATTAAAAATCCTCTCTTATAAATTACCTTACCATTTTTATCTTTAAGATCACCGGCCAATACTCGTCCACGAATATTTTTAGAAAGTGGAATTTCAATTCCAGAAATATTTTCTCGAGTCACAATTTTCCCTTCTTTAGTACCACAATCCTCTTCTGTAATAACTACATCTTGGGCTACGTCAACTAATCTTCTTGTTAGGTATCCAGCTTTAGCAGTATTAAGTGCTGTGTCGGATGCACCTTTACGAGCACCGTGAGTAATAACGAAATATTCAATTGGAGAAAGTCCTTCTTGATAACAAGGAATAATTGGAAATTCTAGAATTTTACCTTGGTTATTCTGAATAAGACCAATCATCCCAGTCATCTGCATCAAACTCGACATTGTTCCTCTCGCCTTAGAAGTGAATAAATCATAAGTAGAACCTTTTTTATCAAGCGTATTTGGCAAAACTTTTTCTAAATTTTTCTTAACCTGTGTCCAGATTTCAATAACTTTCTGATATTTTTCATCTAAAGAAAGCAAACCTTCACTCCACTGCGAAACTGTCTCCTCTTCTAATTTTCTTCCTTCTTCTATAATTTTTGTCTTTTCTTCTGGGACTTTAATATTATCTAATCCCCAAGTAGTACCAGAAACTGTGGAATATTTAAATCCAAATTCTTTAATCTTGTCTAAAATAGCAGGGGTATTCTCTACTCCAGAATGAACAATAAGCTCATCCAAAAGAGCAGACAGTCTATCTTGGGTCATTTCATCATTTACATAAGAGAAGTCGTTTGGCAAAATACTATTGAAAAGAAGTTTTCCAACAGAAGTTTCAAAAATTTCTCCGCCAAATTTTTTATATTTAGGTGTATCAGTGGCTAGAACTTTTATTTTTGCACGCATAGATACAATTCCATAATCATAAGCAGTGATGGCAGTATTGGGGCTTGAAAAATATTTTCCTTCACCAACTTCCCCCTCCATTAATTTAGTCATCCAGTAACTCCCTAGAACCATATCCATACGAGGGTGTACTATTAAATCTCCATTTTGTGGTTTAAGTAAATTTTTATTCGATGCCATTAATTCTTTTGCTTCCCATTGTGCTTCTTCAAGTAATGGTACATACACAGCCATTTGGTCTCCATCAAAGTCAGCATTGAAAGCCTGACAAACCAAAGGATGAACCTGAATAGCATTTCCTTCAATTAAAATAGGATTAAAAGCTTGAATACCTAAACGATGCAGAGTTGGTGCACGGTTTAAAAGTACATATTTACCTTGAATTACTTCTTCTAAAATAGCCCAAACTTCGGGGGAACGCTCTTCTATAAGTTTATTAGCTCCACGAATATTAAAGGCAAGTTCTGCCTGTAAAATTTTTGAAATTACAAATGGTCGGAAAAGTTCCAAAGCCATATGTTTTGGTAATCCGCATTGATTTAGCTTAAGTTTAGGACCAACCACAATAACACTACGACCTGAATAATCCACTCTTTTTCCTAACAAATTTTGACGGAAAAGACCTTGTTTAGATTTTAGATTATCGGAAAGTGATTTTAGGGGACGTTTTTGAGACTGACTCATCGCTGCTGAATCATTTTGTTTCGCAATAGAATTATCAATTAAGGCATCTACTGCTTCTTGAATAATTCTTTTTTCATTTCTTAAAATAACATCTGGGGCATTGATTTCTTTTAATTTCTTTAAACGATTATTTCTATTTATAACCCGACGATAAAGATCATTTAAGTCGCTGGTTGCATGACGTCCACCGTCTAGAGCCACCATTGGACGTAAAACTGGTGGAATAACCGGAATAACAGTCAAAAACATCCATTCTGGTCGAATTCCAGCATAGGTCATTGCTCGAATAAGAGAAAGTCTTTTTTGTAATTTTTCTTTTTCTGCCATACTTACCTTCTCTAGCATTTTTTCAGTAAGAATTTTTAATTTGTTTAAATCGAGATTTTTAAAAATAGAATAAATAGCTTCAGCTCCAATACTAGCTTCGAAACAAGTCCCGTATTTTAAGGAATAATGATGAAAAGAAATTTCATTCAAAACTTTTCCTTCATAAATTTCTCCAATTTCTTTTTTTGTGATAGAAAGCAAGTTTTTTAATTTCTCACGAGTATCTGCATCAGCAGAGTTTTTTAATTTAGTTTTATATTCTTTATCTAAATTAGATAGAATGGATTCTTTTTCTTCTTCATGAACTTTAGTGATAATATATCCAGCAAAATAAATTACTTTTTCAAGGTCAGAAACAGATATATTAAGAAGGATACTCATCCTAGAGGGGACTCCACGTAAAAACCAAATATGAGAAACTGGAGTAGAAAGTTCAATGTGTCCCATGCGTTCTCGACGCACGATCGAACGTGTAACTTCCACTCCACATTTTTCACAGATAATATCTTTATAGCGAATTCGGCGATATTTTCCACAGTAACATTCATAGTCTTTTTCTGGACCAAAGATTTTTTCATCAAAAAGTCCTCCTCTCTCAGATCTGCCTGTACGATAATTTATAGTTTCTGGTTTAGTAACTTCTCCAAAAGACCATTCTTTTATTTGCTCAGGGGAAGCCAAACGCAATGCTATTTGATCAAATTCAGTTGTGTTTAAGGTTTTCATATAATTTTATTTATTTTCTTTTCTTAAATCTACATCCATAGCCAAACCTCGTAAATAATTTAACAGGACGTTAAATGATGCTGGAGAATTTGGTGATTTAATCGTTTCATTTTTGATAATGGAATCGAAGGCTGCAGATCGACCAAGAATGTCATCAGATTTAATAGTAAGCATTTCACGAAGCGTATAAGCCGCACCATAACCTTCAAGTGCCCAGACTTCCATTTCTCCGAATCTCTGTCCTCCACCTTGAGCTTTTCCGCCAAGAGGCTGTTGAGTAATTAGAGAATAAGGACCGACTGAACGCATATGAATCTTGTCCTCCACCATATGGTGAAGTTTAAGCATGTACATATAACCAACAGCTACGTCTTGAGCAAAAGCTTCTCCAGTTCGTCCATCAAAAAGTTTTAATTTACCAGACTCTGGAAGTCCAGCTTTTTTTAATTCTTCTTGAATTTCCTCATGCTTCGCTCCCAAGAATGGTGGAACAATTGCTTGATAACCAAGACTGTTGGCAGCCATACCTAAATGCATTTCTAAAATTTGTCCCAAATTCATACGAGAAGGAACACCAAGTGGCGAAAGAATAACATCCACAGGCGTACCATCAGCCATATATGGCATATCTTCTTCTGGAAGAATGGTGGAAATAATTCCTTTATTTCCATGTCTTCCTGAAATTTTATCTCCAACTGAAATATTTCTAATCTGAGCAACTTCTATGACTATTTTTTTAATAATCCCCGCCTCGAGAGTGTGGCCTAAATCGCGAGAAAAAATCTTTACACCAATAATACGCCCGCGCTTACCATGCTCCATTCGAAGAGATGTGTCTTTTACATCACGAGCTTTTTCAGCAAAGATCGAACGAAGGAGCCGTTCTTCTGGGGTAAGCTCCGTTTCACCTTTAGGAGTAATTTTACCAACTAAAATATCATTCTCTCTTACCTCCGCTCCAATTCGGACGATACCATCTTCATCCAAATCTTTTAATCTAAGCTCTCCAACATTCGGAATATCACGGGTTGTAATTTCAGGCCCAAGTTTAGTATCACGAACTGCACAAACGAATTCCTCAACATAAACTGATGTAAATTTACTCTTTTTTACTAAACGTTCAGAAATAACAATAGCGTCTTCATAAGTTGATCCAGACCAAGACAAAAAAGCCACAAAAATATTTTGGCCAATTGAAATCTGTCCATTTACAGTACTACTTGTGTCGGCAAGCACATCACCCTTCTTAACTTTATCACCAACATTCACTAGTGGACGCTGATGGAAAACAGCAAAATTGTTATTTCTTAGAAAATTAATTAAAGTATATGTTTTGTCATGTTTTTCATTGTTCTTACCTTTAATAACTATTTTTTTAGCATCCAAATAAGAAACAATTCCATCTTCTTCTGCAATAACCAATCTACCTGAATCTCGCACTGCTAATTCTTCAATACCTGTTGCCACAAGTGGCACTTCAGGTAGAACACATGGCACAGCTTGTTTCTGCATGTTGCTTCCCATGAGTGCACGGTTTGCATTATTGTGTTCCAAAAATGGAATCATGGAAGTTGCAATAGAAAAAGCTTGGTTCGGAGCAACGTCAATAAAATCAACCTCAGTGCGAGAGACTGTTCCTGGTTCTGTTTTAATTCTTGCTTCTACTTTTTCTTCTGTTATTTTTCCATTTTCATCATAAGGAGTTCCAGCATGCGCAATGTTATATTTTTCTTCCTCTAAAGCATTTAGGTAAACTATTTCACCAGTTATTTTCCCATTTTTAACTTTGACATAAGGAGTTTCAATAATTCCAAAATCATTTATTTTTGCATAAGTTGAAAGGTGTAAAATAAGTCCGATATTTGGTCCTTCTGGGGTATGAATAGGACACACTCTTCCGTAGTGTGAAGGATGCACATCACGCACTTCCAAGCCCGCACGTTCACGAGTAAGACCTCCGGGTCCTAAGGCTGAGAGAGTACGCAAATGCTCCATTTCACAAAGTACGTTTTCTTGCGCCATAAATTGTGAAAGTTGGTTAGTAGTGAAAAATTCTTTAATCCGAGCTTGTAGTGGTCGCTGATTAATAATAGCAATCGGCATGGCTGTATCAACATCAATAATAGACATTCGATCTTGAATGTTTCTTTTAATCTGCATCATACCCGTACGCACTTTTTGCTGAAGTATTTCTCCAACAAAACGTACTCGTCTCTGACCCAAATGATCTATATCATCAGCTTTTGCTAGGGGTGTATTGTTTAAAACAATAATATGAGAAATTACTGTAACTAGGTCTTCTTTAGAAATTATTCGACGAGCCATCTCATCTTCTCCCATTCCCTTTTCGAAACGTTGATTAAATCTAAATCGTCCCACTGGAGAAAGGTCATAGCGTTCCGCTGTAAATAAAGAATGAATAAATTCTTTGGCATTTTCAGCCGTAGCCATATCCCCATCTCGGAGACGCTTGTAAATTTCAACACAAGAATCATTCAGACTTTTGTCTCCTTCTTTGGCTAAAGATGCTTTAATTATTTCTTCGGCTACAGGATTACCAGCAAATGCTTTTAAAAGCATGTCATTTGTCTCATAACCCATAGCTCTCAATAATGCTATTGCAGGAAATTTCCTCTTTTTGTCTATGCGGATATAAATTCCACCATCTGATTCTGATTCTATTTCAATCCATACCCCACGAGCTGGAATAATTTTTGCACCAAAATATTTAGTGCCTTTGTTTTCAGATTCTGTAAAAAATACCCCGAAACTTCGTGCAAGCTGAGGTACAATAACACGCTCTACTCCGTTGATAATGAAAGTTCCATGCGAAGTCATTAAAGGAAAATCTGACATGAAAATTTCTTGCTCTTTAACAGTTCCGAGAATTTTATTAGTTAATTTTACTCGCGCCTTGAGGGTCCCTTGATAAGAAAGTTTATTTATTTTCGAATTGTTTTCATCAATTTTAGATTCACTTAAAGAAAAAGAAGTGAATTCTAATTGAAACTTTTTTCCAGAGTAATCAATGATTGGAGAAAATTCTTTAAAGACTTCTCCGATACCACTCTCTATTAGCCATTTGAAACTTTTTAATTGAGCTTCAGTTAAATTTGGAAACTCTACTAAGGGCTTCTTGTATCGTAAAAAATATTTTTTCGGACGCTTCGTTGCACTTATTTCTTTAGGCATATTTAGTTTGCTCTTTATAAACAAAAAAAACGAAAGAAAAACAGATGAAAAATGCTTTTCTTTAGCTTCTTTAAGTTTATTTAGATATGATTAAGTTAAAAACCTTGTAATATATACACAGGATTGCATCAAGTACTCAATCAGTGAATCTCAAGTAGCCTACTCTATTTTAGCTTTTTTGTCAAATTTGGACTGGGGATTATGTGGTGAACGACTCAAATACCAGCATTTGAGCCGTTACTTCTTCTTCCACTCTTCAATCTTCTTATGATTTCCAGAAAGTAAAACTTTTGGAACTTTGTAATTTTTGCCCTTATATTTCAAAACTTCCGGACGAGTGTAGACTTCACTACTTGAGACACGCTCTTCTTCTAAAGATTCATATTTACCAAGCACCCCAGGAATTTGACGAGAGATAGAATCAATGAGAACCATCGCTGGAAGTTCCCCACCAGTCAGTACATAATCCCCTATTGAAAACTTTTTAGTTTTTAGAATTTTATCTATCCGCGCATCTATTCCTTCATATCTTCCACAAATTAAAATAATATCTGTATACTTTTTGGAAAATGTTTTAGCAAAATTAGTAGTGAATTTTGGAGCACTTGGAATAAAATTAATGATTAGAATTTTTCGGCTCTTGCCCTTCGCGATGCTCAGGACCTTCGCCACTGCCTTTAATAGTGGTTCGGCTCGCATCACCATTCCTGGACCTCCGCCGTAAGGTTTGTCATCGACAGGCTTATAATTGTTTTTGGGTGCTTTTATAAAATCTCTTGGATTATAAAATTTTACAGAAATAATTTTATTTTTTATTGCTCGGCCAATAATAGATTCATTTAAATATGAATCAAAAATATCAGGAAAAATTGTAATTATATGAAAACGCATAATAATATATTATAAATAAAATCCCCCTTTCGGGGGATTTTATTTAGATTCCTTTTAGATCTTCCATTGCTTGATCTACGGTCTTCATCGTTGGAGCAGAATTTACATGCCCCACAGATCCCATAGGTCTTTCTGGTCTAACACTTCCCTCTGGTTCATTGATTTTTAGATTTACGCGAGCATTATTCTTCATACCAATAATGCGAAGCAGAGTACGAATAGCTTTTGCCGTATTTCCCATTCTTCCGATAATCTTGCCCATATCAGCAGGATTGACGGTTAGGGTTATAAGGACTCCCATTTCGTCTAAAGTACGATCAATCTTCACATCATTTGGATTGTCGACGAGTGCCTTAACCACGTATTCTAGAAATGTCTTGTCAGCTTCTTCCATAATGTTTTCAGAATTTATATTTTTAATCTTTTACTAATCTTTGCAGCATAACGACCGAATGACTGCTCCAATAATTATACAAAATTATTTTTTAGCTTTCAACTCCTTACGCTTAACTGTTGGCTTCTTTTTAGGTAATACGTTTATTTTTTTACCAGAAATGATATTGTCGTGCACTAAAAAATTATGCATTGTCTCGGAACATTTTGCACCCTTACTCATCCAATATTTGATTCTATCGGCATTCAAATTCTTCTTCGCTCCATCTTCTTTGGCTTTGGGATTATAAGTCCCTAATATTTCCAAAAACCTTCCGCTTTTGGTACTATTTTTTGAATCAGTCAAAACAGCCCGAAACGACGGATCATTTTTTCTACCTATTCTCTGAAGTCTTATTTTTAACATAGGAATAGCTTATCATAAAAACTTTAAAAAGCAATACAATCTATCTTTTTATGTTATATTGATAGAGTGAAACACCGAATAAAGAGAAAAAGAAATAACATAGAAAGCACCGCCCGTAGAGCTGCCGCCGAGGGGTCTAAGGTTAAGGGAATTATATCTATATCTTCCAAAGGAACAGGGTATGTTGCAACAGGAGCAGAGAAAGATAAAGGGCAAGATCCTGAGGTTGGTTTTAAACATTTAAATACTGCCCTACATGGAGACTTAGTAGAAATACTATTACACCCCAAAAGCCAAGGACGGCAAACTGGAGAGGTGCTAAAAATAATCAATCGTGCAAAAACTCGTTTTGCGGGGATATTAGAAATGGACGATAAATTATTTTTTCTCAAACCAGACGACCTAAAGATGTATACGGATATTTTAATACCGAATGAATTTCTAAATGGGGCTTTAGCAGGTCAAAAAGTTTTTGTGGAAATGGTCTCGTGGAAAGATTCTCGCAAAGCTCCAGAAGGAAAAGTAATAAAAATTTTAGGAAAACCCGGCAATAACAATACCGAAATGCAGGCAATTGCGATAGAAAAGGGTTTCGATTCAGAACTTCCAAATAAAGTAGAAGAAGAAGCAAAAAAAATAAAACGAGAAGGAATTAAGGAAAGTGATTATAAAGATCGTCGTGACTTTAGAAAAACACTAACTTTTACAATTGACCCAATAGACGCAAAAGATTTTGATGACGCTATATCATTTAAAGAACTAGACAATGATCCGGCAGATGGCGGAGTAAGATATGAAATAGGTATACACATCGCAGACGTAACACACTATGTCAAAGTTGGCAGTGCATTGGATGAAGAAGCGCGCGAAAGAGGAACTTCCGTTTATTTAGTAGATAGAACAATCCCAATGCTCCCGGAAATTCTCTCAAATGATTTGTGCAGTCTAGTCCCAAATAAAGATCGACTCACAATGAGTGCAGTTTTTATTGTTGATAAAAATGCAAAGGTAAAAAGTGAGTGGTTCGGACACACAATCATACATTCACAAAAAAGATTTACCTATGATGAAGCAGAGAAAACAATAAAAAACAAAATGGCTCCCTTTTATAAAGAGTTTTCAACTTTAAATGACTTAGCAAGGAAATTAACAAAGAAAAGATTTGAACAAGGAGCAATGTCCCTTGAACAAGCAGAAGTCAAATTTATACTGGACCCTAATGGAGTGCCAATCAAAGTAATTAAAAAAGAACGGGGCGACTCAGAGAAATTAGTTGAAGAATTTATGCTTTTAGCGAATAGAAAGGTGGCAGAAGTCCTTTCTAAAAATATTTCTCTCTATCGTATTCATGATTTTCCAAGTAAAGAAAAAATGATTGACTTAGCCTTTTTCTTAAGAAGTTTAGGACACAAAGTTTCAATCCAAGATGGAGTTATCCCAACTAATGAAATAAATAAATTACTTTTAAGTTTGGCTAATAAAGATACTATGAGTGATACAGTCAACCGTGCAGTGATACGATCAATGGCTAAAGCAGTTTATTCTACAAAAAATATAGGACATTACGGCTTGGCTTTTGCTTATTATACTCATTTTACTTCCCCAATCAGACGCTATCCAGACATCATTGTACACAGGCTTCTTCTTGATTATTTAGCTGGCAAAAAAGTGGAAAAAGAAAAACTGCATGAATATGAAAAGATTGCGAGAATTTCATCTGAACAAGAAAAACGTGCATCTGAAGCTGAACGTATGTCTGTAAAATATAAACAGGTAGAATATATGTCTAAGCGTTTAGGAAAAGTTTTTGAGGGAGTGATAAGTGGTATAAATGAATGGGGTATCTATGTAGAAGAAATAGAAACAAAATGTGAAGGGCTTGTACGAGTACGAGAAATGAAGGACGACTTCTATATTTTTAATGAAAAGAAATTAGAATTAATTGGACAAAAAAAGAAAAAAAGATATAGGCTCGGTGATAAATTAAAAATAAAAGTAAAAGCAGTTGATTTAGAAAGAAAAACAATTGATTATGTTTTAGTATAAAAATGTCAAAGCCAAAAATAAAATTAATATTTTGGATACTACCTCCAATAATCCTGGGTATTTTTTTCGCATCGTTTCTTTTTAAGAGTAGTGCTTATCTAAAAATACTACAACCAAAAAATAATACGGCCACCGTCATACAACTTATCCCACCGGAAACAATTAGTAGCGCAACTAAATCTCAATATTTTTATATCAATAAAGACACCAACGGACAACCAAAAATTTCAGCCAAGGCCTTTTTGGTCGGAGATTTAAATACTGGAGAAGTAATCCTCTCAAAAAATCAAGATCAGAAATTTCCAATCGCTTCTGTTTCTAAACTTATGACAGCTTTAGTCACAAAAGAAATATCGACCGAAGAAGACAATACAAAAATCACTAAAACGGCCTTAGCGACAGAAGGTCAAAACGGCGAACTAAAATTAGGAGAAAAAATAAAAATCTCTGACCTGCTCTATCCCCTTCTTTTAGAATCAAGTAATGATGCAGCCGAAGCGCTTGCGGAATATTTCGACCGAAATAGTTTTATTTCGAAAATGAACCAACAGGCAGAAAAATTACAAATGACTTCAACCTCTTTTGGTGATCCAAGTGGACTCTCTTTTCAAAATCAATCAACTCCTTCCGACCTTTTCAAATTAACCGGGTATTTAATCCAACAACAACCAGATTTATTTAAAGTTACAACAAAAAGAAGTTATTCAAATAAAAAACACAACTGGTCAAATATAAGTCAATTTCTTGGTAAAAATGGTTATTTAGGTGGAAAAAGTGGGTATACAGATCCTGCCAAACAAACAGTTGTGTCTCTTTTCAATCTTCCTCTTGGACAAAACGGCCTTCGCCCCATCGCCATTACCCTTCTGCAGAGTGAGGACCGTAAAAAAGACGTAGAAACTATTTTAAAATATTTAAATAAAAATATATATTATGGCGGAGAAGCCGATGCTAATACTAATTGGGTACAAGAAAAAATTGGGATGCCAGATATTAAAGATCCGAATTTCGTGACCCTCACTTTCGCCGGCGACATAATGCTTGATCGCGGAGTAGAAAATTCAGTTATCAAAAATTTTAATAATGATTATTCTGCGCTTTTTGAAAAAACATCCATCCTAAAAGAATCTGACATCGTTTTTGCAAATCTAGAAGGTACTGTCTCCGACAAAGGAGTTGACCAGAAAAATTTATATTCTTTTAGAATGAGCCCAGCTGTTATTCCAGCCTTAAAGGGTGCAGGTATTGATATTTTGTCAGTAGCCAATAATCATGTTGGAGATTGGGGAAATAGTGCTTTCGTTGATACCCTAGCAAGATTGAAAGAAAATGAAATTCTTTATACTGGCGGAGGAAATACAAAATTGGAATCTGAGACACCGACGATTATTGAAAAATATGGAACAAAAATCGGCTTTCTTGCATTTTCGGATGTAGGGCCAAACTGGATGGAAGCAAAAGTTGATAAGGCTGGTTTACTCTTGACCAACAATCCACGTTTTGATGAAATAATTCAAAATGCATCAAAGCAAGTTGATTACTTAATAGTTTCATTTCATTTTGGTGATGAATATAAAGCAAAACATAATGCAAGACAAGAATCTCTAGCTCATCGAGCAGTTGATAATGGTGCGAAAATTATCATCGGAAGTCATCCACATGTCATAGAAGATACGGAAGTTTACAGCCCAAAAGATTGCACTCAAAGTTCGTGTATGAGTTTTATTGCCTACTCACTCGGCAATTTCGTTTTTGATCAATCGTGGAGCAAACCAACCATGCAAGGTATGCTTTTAGAATTAAAATTATTTAAAGATGGTTCGATTGTTGTTAGAAAAGATATAACCCAACTAAATTCTGTTTTTCAAATAAGCAATATAACAAAAGGCAAAGAAGAGAGAGTAAAATTTCAGGAAATAAAAACAAATTAATACCCAGCTTCTGTAAGTAATTTTTTTAATAAATGAATAGGCATACCTGCGACACTGTCTTCTGTTCCTTCAATTTTTTTTACATAAGGCTCTAGAACTGTGTCTTGAATACCAAACCCACCGGCGCGCGTAAGTGGTTGATTTTTTTTTATGAAATTTTCAATTACAGTATTTGGTATATGTTTAAAAAATATTTTTACCTTATCAACCCCGTTATATCTTTTACCAGTTCTAGTATTAACCACCACTACTGCACAAATTGATTCAGGTACTCCACCTGTATTATAGTGATCAAAAAATATGCGTGCTTCTTTTTCATCTATCGGTTTTTCATAAAGTTTCCCTTCGTAAACAACAACTTGATCTAAGGCAATAACAAAAGCTGGTTCTTTTACTCTAGCAACCAAAGCATCAGCTTTAGCATGAGCTAAAATTAAGGGTCTTTCGTACGGATCATTTGTTTTGATTAATTTCTCATCAATATCAGGCGCTAATACATCAAAAACATATCCTGCTTTTTCCAGAATATCTTTTCTATATTTTGAAGATGAACCAAGAATCAATTTCATAAATTATCTACTTTGCAATCTGGGTGGCTTCTTCAAACTTTACAGAGAGAAGTTTGGAAGCTTCGTCTCTCCCAATAGTAACGCCATAAAGAACCCCAGCCCGGGACATCGTCTCGCGATTATGTGTAACAACAATAAGCTGAGAATGTTTTGAAAGTTTTTCTAACATATCTCCATATTTTCTAGAATTTGCTTCGTCTAAGGCTGCATCTGTTTCATCAAGCACTAGGAAAGGTGGTGGATTAACTTGCGACATAGCGAAAAGTAAAGCAATAGAAGTAAGTGATCTTTCCCCTCCTGAGAAAGCATGAAGTTCTTTTACTTTTTTATGTGGCAAAGAAACATTTATTTCTATTCCTTTTTCAACCACAACCTCTTCCTCTTCTTCTAATTTTTCTTCATCATCTAAATCTTCATCATTAGCTTCAGTATTTTTCCTCTTTTTGATTTCAACAATAGAAAGTGCCCCATGCCCACCACCAAACATTAATGAAAAAAATTCTTGAAATTCTACATTAATTTTTTTCACACCCTCCTTGAACTCTATGTCTATTTTTTCCTTTAAATCTGAAATAAGTTTTTGCAAAGATTCAATACTTCTCTCTAGGTCTTCCATTTCTTTCATTAAAAATTGATCCCTCTCAGAAACTTCTTTAAATTCTTTCATTATTTCTGCCCCATTGCCAAGTCCTGTGTCTTCTAATTTTATTTTTATACGTTCAATTTTTCTTTTTAAATTTTCTTGAGTATTTTCTACTTTTTCCTCTTCTATTTCATAATTTTTATAAGACAAAACTTCTTGCCCAATCAAGGCAGCGCCTTCTTTTATCTCATTTTGAAAAGCCTCTGCTCTTCCTTTCAAATTCTCTTCTTTAATAGCCACCAATTCTAATTGTGATGTCAATTCTTGATGCCTAACTTTAAATTGAAACTTCTCTCGCTCCAAGTCACGCAAGGCTTCCATTTCTTTATTTATCTCTTGCTTTAATAATTCTATTGATTGAATTATTTCTTTTTCTTTATTTTCAATTCCTTTCATTTCTTCTAGGATCCCTTCTTCTATTTTCTTCAGTTTTTCTATTTCTAAATTATGATTTGATTCATCTTTGTCACTTGGAGAGAATTTCTTTAAAATATTCTTAATACTTTCCAAGACTGGTTTGATTTCCTCTATACTTTCTTTCAAAAAAGCCAATTCAATAGAATTATTTATTTCGCCAATTATATTTTTTATTTCTTCCTGAGAAATTTCCACAAATAAAGATTTTTGTTCTTTTCTATGCTCCTCCATTTCAACCATTCCCTCTATGCGCCCGAGCTTGCGTTCTATTTCACTTTTAACTCCTCGAAGAGAATTTAAACTCTCTTCGACTTTTCTAAGTTCTTCTATTTTCTTATTACCCTTGGTGTTATTGTTGTCTTCGGTATTTGAAATTTTACTATCTACGACACTTAACTCTTCTTTTAATTTATTTCTTTCAGAAGAAAGGGTTTCTTTTTCTTGTTCTAAATAAACACTCTCTTTTTTAAGATATTCTCGATAAAGAGTTACTAATTCCACTTGCATCTCTTTTGTTTTTTCAAATTTTTCTACTTGTTTCTTTAAAAAATTAAGGTGCGGAGCATTTTCCCGTCGCAAGAGAACAACTTCTTTCATGTTTTCATTTGTTCGTTCTAATTTCCTCTCGGACTCTCTTATTTTATATTGATAAATTCGCAGTCCCAGAGCATCTTCTACCATCTCCTTTCTATCTCGTGCATTCGCATTTAAAATTCTATCTGCCTCACCTTGAGAAATAATATGATGCCCAGAAGAACCAATGTTAACCGAGGCCAACAAATTATGAATATCTTTTAGTCTAACCTCCGTATTGTTTAAAATATATTTATTAAGTCCGTCAGAAAAAACTTCCCGAGAAATTGAGATAACATCATAATTTAAATTTATATCATCTCCGTTGTCATTCGCTAGTTTAAAAATTTTATCAACATTATTAAAATAAATAGTAACCACTGCGCGTGACCCTTTTGATAAATTTTTTGATCCTTTAAAAACAAGATCAGAACCTCCCTTTCCACGCATGGACTTCATAGATTGCTCGCCCAAAACAAAACGAATAGCCTCTACCACATTCGACTTCCCAGATCCATTTGGCCCTACAATAGAAACAATCGGGGTATTAAACTCCAAAACAGTTTTTTGAGCAAAAGACTTAAAACCATTGATTTGCAGTGTTTTTAATCGCATTATCTTATTTTAATCAACCCAATTTTTTATTTTTAATGCAGCTAAAGCAGCACTCTGTTCCGCTTCTTGCTTGCTTCCCCCTTTACCTTCTGCTATCAAATCTTTCCCAAAATAAATACCAACAGTAAAATGTTTATCATGATCAGGCCCTGACTGATGTAAAACTTTATACAGAGGGGTAACTAAAACAAATTCTTGTGCTTTTTCTTGCACCAAGGACTTCGCATCACGCCAAAGTTTTTTGTTTACTATTTCTTCTGTCTTCGGCAAGAGAGTTTGGGTCACAAACTTATCCACCACTTCATATCCTTGATCTAAATACATTGCTCCAATAAATGCTTCATAAGTATTGGCTAAAATATATTGCCTGGCTTTACCGAAATCTTTCGCTTCACCTTTGGATAAAAGTAAATAATCATTCATTCCTAATTTTGAAGCAAGTTCAGAAATAATAACAGCATTAACAAGAGCAGAACGAAGAGCGGTTAACTTTCCTTCTGGGTAGTTTGGATACTTTTTATAAAGAAAATCTGTGACGATAAGCTCAAGAACCGCATCACCTAAAAATTCCAAACGTTCATTATGAGAAATATCCACTTTTGGATTTTCATTAATATAAGAACGGTGCGTAAAAGATTGTTTGAGCAAATTTTTGTCTTTAAAAATTACTTTTATTTTTTTTTCAAACTCTGAAAATTGTATCATACCAAATTTATATGAATATTAATGAATAATAAATTTGCGTACCCTGTTAGATTTTGCCTACGGCAAAACCTCGCAAAGCGAGGATTTAACAGGGTTTCTAAAAATGTATTCGCTTTGCTCATCATTTTTTTGAAATAATTTCAATTGCTTTACTAAATAAAGGTATTATATCGTTGTAAATACGAAGTTCCGGAATAGCCGAAAGTGGAAACCACCGAGCTGCATCTAGCCCACCAGACTTTTCTAAAACAAGTTCTTTATGCTCACTCTTCGCTAAAAAATAAACTACCTTCTTTAAACTTTTTCCAGAGAGAGGATGAGTGGCCACATATTCATTCTCCCCCAATTTTTCTTCTATTTCAATATCTAATCCAATTTCTTCTTTGATTTCTCTCACAGTCGCATCCTCCTCTTTTTCACCCTTTTCAATACTTCCCTTACTAATAGTCCAGTATCCAAAAACATCGTGAACTAAAGCAAACATAATTTTACCGTCTTTTTTGTTGTCTTCCCTGGCATAAACAAGCGCTCCCCCCTTTTTATCAATTGGTAATTTAGAAATATCTACTACCTCTTCGTGTTTCTTTTTTTTACTAATTTGCTCTTTGCATGGCTCACCTATTTCTTTGTAAACTGCCCCCAGAACACCATTAACAAATTTACTAGAATTTTCTCCACCAAAAGTTTTTGCTAATTCTATAGCCTCATTGATGGCCACCTTTGGAGGAACTTCTTTGCGATCACCGAAAAGAAGTTCGGCTAAGCCGATTCTTAAAATATTTCTATCAATAATAGAAATTTTATCAATAGGCCAGTCTGGAGCGGCCTTTTCTATGATTTCATCAATTACTCGTTGTTTTTTAATAACTTGATTTAATAGTGAAAATACAAAAACATCATCCTCGCAACCAGGAGCAAATTCTTTTAAATTTCTTTTTAGGACATTCTCAATGCTGTCTTTACTAGCTTTAATTCCCTCTGAAAAATCCCACTCAAAAAGCGTCTGAAGAACTATTGATCTGGAAAGGTGCCGATTTGCCATAAATTAATGAACGAAATGAATATAATTTATGAGCATCCCGAGCGCGCCTGCGCGAGGGGCGCCATAATTATTTACTTTCTTCTGCCTTTTTTGCTTTAGCTTTCTTTTGCTTCTTTTCTGTCTTTTTGATTAAGTCTAAAACTTTTTTACCACGGTAAAAACCACAACCAGAACAAACTGTGTGTCGTCTTTTTAAAGCTTTGCAATTCTCACAATTAGAGAAACTCGTACTCTCCAAAGCATGGTGAGAACGTCGGTTCTTTGTATGCGATTTTGTATGTCTCATTCGTACTACCATAATGTGTTTATACTAGCATATTAAAGATGAAAAGCAAAATAAAGTGTGATATTATTAAAAATATGAAAAAAGATGACAAATTGAGTAATCTGAGACACACTTTGGCTCACCTGCTCGCAGCTTCAGTCGGAGAAATATATAAATTTGATAAAATAAAAATTACCTTAGGCCCTGTGGTAGATAATGGCTTTTATTATGATATCGATTTTGGTGAAGAAAAAGTATCCGACACAGATTTAAAGAAAATAGAGGATGTAATGCGAAAAAGACTACCTAAATGGACGCAGTGGGAGCATAAAGAAATATCAAAAGAAGAAGCTCTAAAATTTTTCAAAAATGAATATAAAGTAGAGTTAATAAACGAAATTGCTGACCGTGGAGAAAAAATTACCACATATACTTGTGGGGGTTTTACTGATTTATGCCGTGGTGGACATTTGAAAAATCCCTCCCAAGAGATAGATCCACAATGTTTTAAACTCGACCGTGTCGCTGGAGCATATTGGCGTGGAGATGAAAAAAACAAAATGCTCACCCGTATTTATGGTTTAGCGTTTGAAACCAAAGAAGAATTAGATGCTTATATTCTTCAGCAAGAAGAAGCCAGAAAAAGAGACCACCGAAAAATTGGGAAAGAACAAGACCTATTTGTATTTTCTGATTTAATTGGAAGTGGAATGCCAATGTTTACACCTAAAGGCAGCATAATACGTAATGCAATAATTAATTTCTCAAGAGAGTTAAATGCGGAACTTGGTTTTGGAGAAGTTCATACCCCAAACTTTAATAAAGCAGAATTATTCAAAATTTCTGGACATTACGAAAAATACAAAGAAGATATGCTAACGGTACGTTCACAATATAGTGAAGAAGATTTTTTTCTAAAACCAATGAACTGTCCACAACATACTCAAATTTATGCCTCTAGACCAAGAAGCTATAGGGATTTACCAATTCGTTATTCTGATTTTGCAAATTTATATAGAGACGAGAGACCAGGAGAATTAAATGGTTTAACAAGACTTAGGTGTTTTTGCCAAGATGATGGCCATTCATTCTGTAGAGAAGATCAAGTAAAACAAGAATTTGAAAATATCCTCGGAGTAATTAAAAAAGCTCTGACGACTTATGGAATGAATTACAAAATAAGACTTTCTCTTTGGGATCCAGAAAAGAAAGAAAAATACTTAGGTGATGTTAAAGACTGGGAAACATCTCAATTGATTCTTGAGAGTATTTTAAATGAAAATAAAATTGAATACGAAAAAGCTGTTGGTGAAGCTGCTATCTATGGCCCTAAAATGGACATAATCACCAAAGACTCTTTGGGAAGAGAATGGCAGATTTCTACAATCCAGCTTGATTTCATCATGCCTCAAAGATTTAAACTAACTTATAACGACAAAGATGGCAAAGAAAAAACTCCAGTAATGATCCATCGAGCCATAGTCGGCTCTCCAGAAAGATTTCTTGGGATTCTTATCGAGCACTACGCTGGTAACTTCCCTCTCTGGCTTGCTCCTGTACAAGTGAAAGTTATTCCAGTACGCACCAACCATAACGAATATGCGAAACAAGTTTTTGATTTATTGAAAGAACGAGATATTCGTGTAGAATTAGATGACGCTGAAGAAAATTTGGGTGGAAAGGTTCGTGATGCAAAAAATAATAAAATACCTTATTGGATAGTTGTCGGTGATAAAGAAATAGAAGCCAATAAGGTAACCTTAGAATCTCGAGACAATGGCCAGCTCGGCCAAATATCAAAAGAGGAACTTTTGAAAAAACTTTTGGATGAAATAAATGATAAGAAATAATTTCTTATAAACTCTTTTTAATGGAAAAAGATGAAGAACTAAAGAAAATACATGAGAAATGGTTCACAAATTGTAAATGTGAATTAAAGAAAACGGCTACCCAGCCTGTTCCCGGAGATGGTAATTCAAATTCAGAAATAGTTTTTATCGGCGAAGCCCCTGGCAAAGAAGAAGACAAGCAAGGCCGACCTTTTGTCGGGGCTGCGGGGAAATTCTTAGCTGAAATGCTTGATGTGATAAAACTAAAACGTGAAGAAATTTACATAACAAACATTGTAAAATATCGACCACCGAATAATCGCGATCCATTACCAGAAGAAAAAGACGCTTGCCGAGAATGGCTGATCGAAGAAATTAATTTTATAAACCCAAGACTGATAGTTTTTCTAGGTAGACACTCAATGAATGATTTTTTCCCAATCGAGAAAATCTCAGCAGTACACGGGAAACTTTTAATAAAAAAATTTAATCATATTAATACGAAACATTTTCTCCCTCTCTATCACCCAGCGGCTGCACTTTACAATGGAGGCATGAGGGAAACTTTGACAAACGATTTTAAGAAAATTCCAAAAATTTTAGAAAAAATAGATAATGAAAAATAAAAGGTTTTTTATTTTTTATATCTAAATATCAATCTCTGCGAGTTTTGCATTTGATTGAATGAAAGATTTACGAGGTGGGACTTCGGAGCCCATTAGGATATCAAAAATATTATTTGCTTCTTCGGCATCATTGATTTCTACTTTCTTAAGTACTCGATGACTCGGATCCATCGTTGTCTCCCAGAGTTCTTCAGGATTCATTTCTCCGAGCCCTTTAAAGCGCTGAATATGAATCTTACTAGATTTTGTCTTTCCTTCGCTCTGCTCAGGACCTTCGGCTTCTGATCTCTCGGGAGACTCAGGACTTTCAGCTTCTTCAATCTCAACAACGTCAGCACTCTTGCCTACTATTTTTATTTTCTCATCATCAGTATAAGCATATAAAATTTCTTTACCTTTTTTAATTTTATAAAGTGGTGGCTGAGCAATATAAATATATCCAGCATCGATGACTTGTCTGAAATATCGATAGAAAAGAGTCAAAAGTAAAGTACGAATGTGTGAACCATCCACATCGGCATCAGTCGCAATGATTATTTTATGATAACGCATTTTGTCTAAATCAAAAGTGTCTCCGATGGAAGTACCCATCGCAATAACCAGAGATTTAACTTCTTTGGAAGCAAGCATTTTATCTATGCGCGCACGTTCAACATTTAAGATTTTCCCCCGCAGTGGCAGGATCGCTTGAGTACGACGGTCTCGTCCCTGTTTAGCTGAACCTCCTGCTGAATCTCCCTCTACTAAGAATAATTCAGACTCAGAAGCATTTTTGCTTTGGCAATCTGCTAATTTTCCAGGCAAGGTCATCCCTTCCAATGCACCCTTACGAAGAATTGAATCTTTTGCCGCCTTAGCCGCCTTACGTGCTTTCAAAGCAAGGATAGACTTATTAACTATGGCCTTAGCATCGTCGGGATTCTCTTCTAAAAAACTTGCAAAGGCTTCCCCAAAGACAGATGCTACGGCTCCTTGAGCTTCCATACTTCCTAGTTTACCTTTAGTCTGTCCTTCAAATTGTATTTCACGAAGTTTTACTGAAATAACAACCGTCAACCCTTCCAAAACATCGTCTCCAGTAAAGCCACCTTCGGATTCTTTCATCATTTCATTTTTCTTACAGTAAGTATTGAGAGTTCTAGTGAGAGCTGTTTTAAAACCGGTTACATGTGTTCCTCCTTCTTGAGTATAAATATTATTGGCAAAAGGAAAAATTCTATCTACAATGTCGTCCACATACTGCAGAGCAATCTCTACACCGACTTTGTCTATTTCTTTTTCAACATAAAAAATATTACTTTGAATCGGTTTTTGAAATTTATTATAGTATTTTACAAGAGAAACTAACCCACCTTCAAAATAAAAAGAGACTGAAGGTAATTCCAACTCTAGATCTCTAAAATAAAAAACATCAGACTCGTCTAGTCCTTTTTTGTTATCCCATTCACGTGCATCAATGATTGAAACTTTTAATTTTTTTACCAAATACGCTTGCTGACGAATATGGTTCACCACTGTAGTCCAATCAAATTTAATTTCACCAAAAATCTTTTGATCTGGCTCAAAGGCAATAATCGTACCGTGAAGTTTAGAAGCTCCAGCTTTTTTCACTGCGCTCTTCCTCTTGCCTTCCGAATATTCCTGAACATATTTACCACCATCTCTATGCACTTCCGCTTTACAATAAATAGAAAGAGCATTTACCACCGACGCACCAACTCCATGTAAACCTCCAGAGACTTTATATCCTTCTCCTCCGAATTTTCCTCCAGCATGAAGAGTGGTCATCACGGTCTCTAGGGCAGAAACTTTTGTTTTTTTGTGCATATCTATCGGGATTCCTCGGCCATTATCCGCTACCCGAATACAATTATCAGGAAGAAGCACAATCTCAATATCATTACAAAAACCACCCATCGCTTCATCGCGCGAATTGTCGAAAATCTCCCAAATTAGGTGATGTAATCCTTCTGGGCCAGTTGTACCAATATACATACCTGGACGGCGTCTAACGGGCTCTAGGCCTTCTAGAACGGAAATATCAGAAGCATCATAATGATGCACTCCCCCAGGGACGGGTAAGTTTTTCTCGTCCTTTTTAGTCTTCTTTTCTTTTGCCATGTTAAGGATATTATATCAAATTTTATCTCACTTGCCAACCAACCCCATTAGTCTTTTTATCCTTGATTTTATTGGTTATTTGGGTCATAATGTCGTTTACTTCTTGGTCTGTTAAAGTCCTTTCAAATGACTGAAAAACTAGCCGAAAAGCGTAAGAAATTTGATTCCCTTTTTTAAACTCATCGAATAGTTCTGGACCCTTAATTATCATATTCCCCATATTTTCTTTGATTATTTTAGCAACATCTTCATTTATTACTCCTTCAGGCACCCATACTGCTACATCACGCGCAATAAAAGGAAACAGAGACCACATTTTGAAAGCTGCGCCTGTGTGCTTTTGTAAATGGTCGACGTTGCGAAGCATGAGATCCTGGTCAAAAGTATCAGATTCGGCTTTCTTGTAAAATTCATCGAGGCTCATTTCTTTAATTTCTTTTTTATCTCCATAAGCCACATGCATTTCTTCTTTGTCTTTTTTGAACACTGTTCCAATTTCAAAAATCTTTATCTCGTTCATCCCCAGCAAAGGAGCGTTTAATTGGTTTAATTTCAAACTTTCTTTTAGACCATCAGTTAAATTCGTTCTTAAAAATTTTTTGTCTGAAGCAGAAGCAAGTACTTCCACTTCCCCGTTATTACAGAAGGTACTATTCATTATTTCACTATATCCATCATTTAAAAGTTTAGTCCTGGCCCAAAGTATTTTTGCGTACATTTTATTTTGTTTTGGTTGGAAATTAATTTTAGGCACTTTTCCTTTTACTTTATCGTATCCTAAAATTCTTCCTATTTCTTCCGCCATATCTTCTTCGATTGTTAAATCAAGACGCAAAGATGGAACTACTATTTCAAAATTTCCATTATTATTTTCAAATTCAAAATTATATCTTTTTAAAATATCTTTTATTTCATTTGCCGAAACAGTAAGTCCTAAAATTTTAGAAATTCTATCAACTGAAAAAGAAAGCTTTTTTATTTCTTGCTTTTTAGGATAAACATCTACAATTTCTTCAAAAATAGCTTCTGGGCACATTTCTAAAATCAATGCAGAAAGTTTTTTCATTGCATAAGTCACTAATTCTGGTGATAGATCGTTTTCGTATCGTTTTCGTGCGTCGGTAAAAATATTCAAAGCTTGGGCTGTTTTTCGCACAGACGTCGAGTCAAAATTTGCAACTTCTAAAATTATATTCTTAGTGTTGTTGTCTACTTCCGCAATTTTGCCCCCTTTTATACCGGCTATAGCCAAAGTATTTTTAGAATCAGCTATAACGATATTGGAACTTTTAAAATTTACTTCTTTATTGTCCAATGTAGTCATCTTTTCCCCATCTTTTGCGTCACGTATGATTATCTCACCATCCACTTTATCTAAATCGAAGGCATGAGTTGGCTGACCGCAACCATACATAACTATATTGGATGCATCTACAATATTATTGATGGAACGTTGCCCTATGGATTCAAGATATTTGATCATCCATTCCGGGCTGGTGCTAACCTTTACGTTCTTTATTATTCTGCCTGCATATCGTCTACATTTATCTGTTTTTATTTCTATTTTTAATTTAGTCGATTTTGATTCAGGAACTTTACATTCCAAAATCGGATCAACAAATGGAATATTGAAAAGTGAAGAAAGTTCTTGGGCAATACCCCGATGACTAAGCAAATCATGCGCTCGGTTAGGCAAAACTTTAATATCAAAAACCACATCACTATCTGGCATATTTTCCAAACTCTCCATTTCGCAAAGATGATAATTGAAAATATCTACGAGCTTATCTACGTCAGGTGTTTCAGGTATATATGATTTAAGCCAGTTATAAGAAATTTTCATAAAATAAATTAAAATTGGTTAAGACGTAAATCTCCTTGATAAAGAAATCGAACATCGGATATTCCCCACTTGACCATTGCAATACGATCAAAACCATGACCAAAGGCAAAACCCTGCACTTTTGTAGGGTCTAATCCCAAGTTACGTAAAACATTCGGATGTAACATTCCAGACCCACCCATTTCAAGCCATTTACCTTTAAACTTAGTGAAAACTTCTATAGAAGGTTCCGTAAAAGGGAAAAAACTTGGACGAAATTCTATCTCTATCTCATCTCCCAACATTTTTTTGTAAAAATGAGTAAGCACACCTTTCATGTGGGCAATAGAGATACCATCGGAAATATTTCCTATCATTACTCCATCTATTTGGTAAAATTGCATTTCATGTGTTGCATCAGTAGCTTCATTTCTAAATATTTTGCCAATAGAAATAAATGCGCAGGGTATCCTGCCCTCCTTCCCCGCCTGCTCAACTGCCCGAGCGGTTACTGATGTCGTGTGAGTACGCAAAACATAATCCTTCTTATCTTTAATAAAGAAAGTATCTTGCATGTCTCGTGCTGGGTGGTCCTTAGGAACATTTAAAACATCAAAGTTATACCATTCACTCTCCAGCTCTGGACCAGTCGCAATTTCGAAACCAAGATCAGAAAAAACTTCATAAGCCTGATTAGCCAATATTGAAAGAGGATGCATTGTTCCTTTTTTGTTTTCTTTTTCCATCAATTTTAGACTGTATGAATTCTAAAGTGACCATCATGTTTTACTAATTTATATTCTTTTGATACACCTTCATGATTAACTAAAAAATGAGCACTGTCATGCGACTTTAAATGCTCCGCCATATCTGACACTTGTTTTGGGCTCATGTGAGTATTCATATAATTCAACGCATTACTGTGATCACTCCTAATTTCAAAACCATGCGTTAAATTTCCTGTTTTTTCATCTAACATAATATTTTAAATTAAACTTATAATGAGTAATTATACCAAAATTGCAATATTTTGCTACAATAAATAAATGGACATAAAAACAAAAAAGATCTTTATAATTTTAATTATTGTCACAATTATTCTAACTATAGTTGGCTTTTATCTCGGCTGGCTAGACAATGGACCAAGATTTTAACTTTTTATAATTTGTTTTTGCAGGACACAATAAGGGCATTCTATATTTTTACCATAAGAATTATATTCACATGGGAGATTCACCCATTCTCCATTTTTCATTAAGGTATCATAATCTTCTATATCCTTAACAAGTAAATCTATTTCTTCTTGATTAATACGAGTAGAATAAAGAGAGTTTTTATTTTTCGAATCTTCTTCTAAGAACAAAAGTCTCGATTCAGAAACAATTTTGTCTTTTTCATTTCCAGAAATTAAATATGAATACATAGCCAGTTGACGGAGAGAAGCACTCATTCTGTCGTTTTCTTTTTTTTCTATCACATTTTTTGTTTTCGACGAACCAGTTTTAAAATCAGTCACTCTAATATAATTATTAGGTAAATATTCAACAAGATCGATTTTCCCATAAATATTCAAATGAGGAAATCTTTTATCTTTATAAGAAATAGATTTTTCCGAATAAAAATCTTTTGCAATGTTTCGATAATAATTATCCATCCAATTTTTTACTGCATTGAAAGCATCTTTGGAAAGTTTCTTAATTTCCGCTGGCCTGTCTATCCCCTCTTTAATAAGCCCTTTTTCTATCATGTTTTTTATCTCTGCTTCGCCTAATTTCTTTTCTCTTAAAATAAATTCAATAGTGTTGTGTACCACACTTCCGAGAGCCAGTCCTGCGCCCTTTACTTCTGGCAACTGCAGAAAATTTCGGAAATACCAGCGCCAAGGACATTCAAAAAAGTTATTTAAGGCAGTGACCGAAACTTTCCTATCAATGTAATTTTCCTTCACGAAATTCTTTATATCCTTCATTGCATCATTTTCTTTTTTGCCTTGAATTTGAGTATAAATAGTTGATCCAGCTGTTAAAATTTCTTTTTCTGTTTCTTTTGCCTCTTTTTTTATAAAATGAATATCTGACAACTCACGAAGGATGTGCGCCACTTCCATTTCAGCACCATTGTAATTCTCTTCCGCATAAGAAATAGCGCAAAATTCTTTAGATCGAGTAATAGCAACATATAATTCCTTTTTGGCTATCTCCACATCCCGTTCAGTTAAATGTTCTTTAATTTTCTCTGGTAAAGTAAAGCCACTTTTTTTCCCTGACATTAAAATTTCTTCATTCATATGCGCAATCCAAACACATTTATATTCAAGCCCCTTTGATTTATGTAAGGTCATTACTTGAATACCATCATCACTGCCAAATTTAATCAGATCAATGTGGGTATTGTAAGACTCTAGTCTATCGACATATTCTAGAAAATCTTTAAGTTTTGGGTTCTTGCTTTTTTCTTCAAATAAAGTTGCTAGATGAATAAAACTTCTAACCACTTCTATATTGCGAAGCAATTCGTCGTTTTCTTTTGAATTATTTACTAAAAGCTCATTGCCTATCATACTAATCGTTCTTGAAAGTTTTTCATTTGAAAAAGTATTAATCCAATTTTTTAATTTATTCCCCCATTGAACTATTTCACTCTCTTTTATAAAGAGACTATTCTCTGCACCCTTTGCCCCTAAAGAAATTAATTCCTCAATAGTTAATTTGTCTGGTTTTGTATTTTTTAAAAAAGTATGTGCTTCAAGTGGTTTAATATTGCTTGTTTTATCTAAAATTGATTCGGCAATCAGTCTTGAATTAAGTGGTGAGGCAATAATTCCGAGCACTCTTCTAAAGCTTTCTGTTTCTGGCGCAGAAAAAAGGGTTAAATTTTTTCCACTTCCAACAGGTAAATCCATGTTATTAAGAATTTCTAAGGCCAAACGAACTTGATAGTTGCGAGGTAGTAATAAGGCACATTCATTTGGGTTAATACCTTCTTTAATTTTTTGTTTAAAATAAATCCCTGCTCCAATAATTTCATCTCGAGGATAAGAATATTCATTCAACATTATTTTCTCTTGGCCTTTTGTGTTGCTTTTCAAATTCTCTTTCGTCATGAAACTCTTTAATAAATCATCAGCCAAAGAAAGAATGGGTAAGGTTGAACGATAATTTTCGGTTAAAGTAATTAATTTGGCTTTCCCAAAAATATGAGCGAATTCTTCAAAATAAGAAATAGAGGCCCCAGAAAAACCATAAATAAGTTGGCGATCGTCTCCCACCACAAAAATATTAGGTTTTTCTACCTCACCCCAAACTGCTTTCAAAAAACCATTTTGCACACCACTTGAATCCTGATGTTCGTCGATTAAAACATATAGATAATTTTCCCGCAGAGAAGAACGTACGTCTTCGAATTTTTCTACCAATTCTGTTGCATATTCTAAAACATCATCATAGTCCATGAAAAATAACTCTTTCTTTTTTTCTTCATAAAGACGATAAAATTCAACGACTTCACGTGTCCTAGAGAGAGATTCAATTTTTTTCTCAACTTCTTTTTTCAACTGACCTTTACTTTCACCCCGAGAAGAAATATTTTCTTTATTATTTTTTAAATTATCTATCTCCTCCTCAACAAAAGATAAAAATTCTGTCACCGTAATTCGCTCACGCTTTAAGATTGAAATTAATTGTTTTAAATCTCCAAAATACATTGATGGATTTGCTCTTGGGCGAAGATATTCCCAATCATGGGCATGTAATATTTCATCAATTAAAAATACTGCCTTATCGTCACTTAATAATTCTGGAATCTTTAGAAAGTCTAAAAGTTCATAGTGCTTTTCAATTAAACCAATGGCAAAGCTATGAAAAGTAGAAATGGTTACGCTATCTCCTTCTTTCCCGATGTATTCTCGCAAACGTAGACGCATCGCCGAAACACCTGAATTGGTAAAAGTTAAACATAAAATACCGTTACTTTCGGTATCAGTTTTCTTTAAAATATTAGCTATGCGAAGTGATAATATCTGTGTTTTCCCTGTTCCTGGCCCAGCCACTACCATGACTGGCCCCTCTATTGAGTCCACGGCGTCTTTTTGAGCTTTGTTTAACTTTTCATATTCTCTTTCAAAAATTCCTTCGGGCATATTTATATTATAACCCTAAAAATAAAAACTTTGTATTTTATTTTGGTTTAGCAGAAGAATGATGGTGAAGGATTTTCCATTGTCCATTTTTATCTTTTTGCCAAACATAAGTAAAACGAGCCTCGGCAATTTCACGTTTTTTGCTTGAACCAATTTCAAAATCATATAAACCGGAATGCAAGTACGAATCTTCTCGGAGAGGTTGCACTTTTTCTTTGACTATTTTTCCAAAAGGATTTTTTAATAAGAAATGTTCAAAATAATCTTCTGCCCCTTTTTGTCCAGACTTAAAATCTCCAGACATAGTTGGATGAAAAGTATTCTCTTCTAAATACAATTCGGCAACCTTTTTAGCATCTCTTGTTTGTAAGGCTTCGTTCCACCTCTCGAAGTTTTCATGAGCAATTTGTAAAAAATTTTGTTTAGTTTCCATTGTTATTTGAATTTAAATGCATTTGTGATTTCCAAAAGAAAAATCCAATGATAATAAAAGTACAAAGTGGAGAAACATATTCCGGAATTTTAAAACCAAAAGAATGCATGATCATAATAATTCCCAAAACTAAAATAGAATACATAGCGCCGTTTTTCAAATAAACATATTTTTTGATTCTTTCTATGTTACTAATAGTAATTTGTCTAACCACAAGTGCCCCAAGTCCGTTTCCAATTAAAATTAACGGGACAGATAAGGTAAAAGCGAAAGCTCCAAGCACTCCATCAATAGAAAATGTTGTGTCAATTATTTCCAAGAAAAAAAGTTTACTTAAATCAGATTGAGAACTATTGAGTAATTTTCTTTCTTGTTCTTCAGCATTTTGTTTAAAACCATGAGTGATAAAAAATAAGCTAGACCCTACCACTGCCCCAAAGGCCATCAAATTATTTTCTTGTAAAGCAAACCAGGAAATACCCGCAAGTAAAATGGAAACGATAGCATAAAACCAGACCCCTTTTTCCATAAAAAACTTTTCGGTCATTGGTAACCCCATATGTTTATCTTCAAGAAACAACCAATGTAAAAACAAAAATAAAAGAAAAACTCCACCCGCTATTAGTAAAATAGGGGCTGATTTATGAATAGAATCTTGAACTAATGGATCACTAGACCAAGCAGCAGATAAAACTTGAACAATATGTAATGTTGGATTAAAAGCCCAAATTATTATAAAAGGAAGGAGACCTCGAACTAAAAAAACAGCTATCAACATCCCCCATGTCAGGAACCATCGTCTAGCACGAGCTCCCATCGTCGAAAGAACCTCTGCATTAATAATTGCATTATCTACTGAAGAAATAGTCTCAAAAAGAGACAGACCTAAAATTGTTACTAGGGCGGAAAATATCATTCTTGTATTTTAATCTATTTTTATATTTTTGTCTTTTTTTTATTCAGTTGTTTTGCCGTCAAATTCTGGGCCGTCTTTTTCTGCTTCTTCTTTCGTGGCTCTAACTACGCCATCCTGATGGTGAGCTGGAGAATAAATTGTATAAAGTTTTAAATCGTTTACGCCAGATGTATTAATAATATTATGCTGGGATCCAGATGGAACAATAATTACTGATCCGTCACTAAGTGCGTATTCATTGCCGTCAATAATGCATTTCCCCTCTCCTTTTTCGAAACGAAAAAACTGGTCATTATCTTCGTGAACTTCCATGCCAATTTCTTCATTAGGCTTGAGGCTCATTAAAACTAATTGACTATGTTTCCCGGTATATAAAACCTTGCGAAAATTTGTATTTTCTAAAGTTTTCTTTTCTATATTTGCATTAAATCCTTTCATATATTTTTGATTTTAAAATAATAAAAAACCATCGACTTATATGAGTATAACATAAAAACCATTTGCGGAGGCGGAGAGATTCGAACTCTCGAGACCCTTTCAAGCCTGCCACCTTTCCAAGGTGGTGCACTAGACCGCTATGCGACGCCTCCATTTTCATGAACACATTCTATCTTTCTAATATGCCCTATAATTCCAAATTCTGCAAACACCAAAAGCCACATTTATTAATGTGGCTTTTTAGTTTAATCAAGTACTCGGTGCTGGCGACTGCTTACTTTCCCCATGAAGAGTATCATCAGCTCAACAGGGCTTAACTTCTCTGTTCGGAATGGGAAGAGGTGTGGCCCCTGCGACAAATCACCAACACTGAAAACTCGATTAAAATAATATCGTTAGGATAATAAAATTATGATTTACTATTCCAAATTTTGTGATTTCCAAATTTCTTAACAGGAATCGAAACATTAGTACTTCTCAGCTTAACGCATTACTACGCTTACACTTAAAGCCTATCAACGTGATCATCTCTCACGGTTCTTAACGATTCCTAATCTTGAAGCTGGCTTCCCTCTTAGATGCTTTCAGAGGTTATCCATTCCCGACATAGCTACCGAGC
>Ga0172379_10000775_pt1 | contig 74847 bp, 72 predicted proteins | sample GrowelOW334metaG_FD_119756 | JGI IMG/M metagenome (GOLD analysis project Ga0172379, IMG submission 119756) | Groundwater microbial communities from an aquifer near a municipal landfill in Southern Ontario, Canada - Groundwater well OW334 metaG | ecosystem: Environmental > Aquatic > Deep...
CAAGCAATTATGGAGTGTCTGGAAAATCAAACAACCGAGATACTCCATGATCTAGAAACACTATTGACGTGTGAATTTCAGAGTTTTAAAAATGTTAATATTTTAAACTAATACAGTATAATTAAGCTGTTAATGCATTTGAAAGACATATTTTTTTGCAAACCGGAACGGATTAACACAAAGCTTGAATTTGCTGTCATAGTTCTTCTTCATTCTTCGAGGCTCCTTAATTTTATGGTTTAAATTAAGAGTCTTTTACACTTATGCAAGTTGTCCAGCTTTCGGGAGGAAGCGCATATCATAATATGTGAACGCTGCAACTATTGCCGTAGGGGGCTTTCATTTCCGAGCACGGGACGGATTTTGCTGATTTTTTCGTTTTTTTGATGAACAAATGATTTGCAAAAAGGAAAAATTGCGGTATTTTTATAGTTCTGTTATAAAAAACGGTTCATGTGGTTCTGCTGTTAAGCCTGACAGTTGGAGCTGCGGGACACGAAAAACAAAAGGGAATATTATGAAAAAGGCAACAGTTATCAAGAAGTACGCCAGAAAAGAAGGCGACACCGGGTCCCCGGAAGTGCAAGTCGCGCTGCTCACCCAGCGGATTAAACACCTGACCGAGCATCTGAGAGCCAATAAGAAAGACCACAGCACCCGCCGCGGCCTGATGGCTATGGTCAGCCGCAGACGCAGTCTGCTGGAGTACCTCAGCAAAGAGAACTTCGAAAGTTATGTTAAAATAACTGCCGACCTCGATATCCGCAGAAAATAACTGCTGAAGTTATTGAACTTATCACAGGCTGCCATTCAAAACGGCAGCCTGTTTGCTTTTATTTCATATACTGCTATATTAATTATCAACGGTTTTCAGTAGAGACTGGAAAAAGTTGAATAATATTGATGTGGAATTCGGCCGCTATCAGATTCCGGGTTGACCAATCCGGGTTTTGATACCGCGATTCCGCAAAAAAGTTTTGACTTCTCCATTTCTCTACCGCAAAACTACAAGTAAACAATCAGCCTGCTGCACAATTGTGGAGAAAAATCCCCGGCAGCGGCAAAAACCGTCCATGTAAACGGTAAAACATATTTATAATACTGTTTATCAGGGACAAAAAGAGGAAACTGCAACAATGGCAGAAGAAAAAGTAAGCTTCAGTATCGGTGAAAACCGCACCATGGAAATCTCAACCGGCAAAATGGCCAATCTGGCTAACGGCGCCTGTCTGGTCAGACTCGGCGACACGATCGTTCTCGCGGCGGCATGTACCGGCCCGGCACGTCCCGGCACGGACTTCTTTCCGCTCCAGGTCGATTATCGTGAAAAATACAGCGCGGCGGGCATATTCCCCGGCGGCTACATCAAACGTGAAGGCCGTCCCAGCGAGAAGGAAATCCTGACTTGCCGCGTCACCGACCGTCCGCTGCGCCCGCTCTTCCCGAAAGGCTATTTCGACGAAGTGCAAGTGCAGGCCCTGCTGTTAAGCGCGGACAAACAGAATGACGCGGACGTGCTCTGCATGCTCGGCGCATCAGCCGCGCTCACCATCTCCGACCTCCCGTTTCAGGGCCCGATCGGCGCACTGCGCGTAGGCCGCGTGGACGGCAAATTCATTGCGAACCCGACACATGCCGAAATGGCGAAGAGCTCCATGGAACTGATTTACGCCGGACTCCCGGATAAAGTAATCATGATCGAAGGCGAAGCCAACGAATGTTCTGAAGCAGACCTGAAGGCGGCCATGGAATTCGCCAACGAGATCGTCAAAGTCCAGGTGGCGGCACAGTTGGAACTCGCCGCCAAAGCCGGCAAAGCGAAAAAGACCCCGAAACTGTATCTGGTTCCGGAAGCGATTGAAAAAGCGCTCCGCGAATTTTGCGCGGGCAAACTGGAAGCCGCCTGTCTGGTTCCCGGCAAAACCGACCGTCTGCTGGCGCTTGACGCCATTTTCAGCGCGGCGGCGGAAACCCTCAGGCCGCAGTTCCCGGATATGGAAAATGCCGACTTCGAACTGGAAATCCGCAAATGTTCCGACGATCTGGTAAAAGAAACCACGCGTAATGCAATTCTCGAAAAACAGTTCCGTCCCGATGGCCGCGGCATTGACGAACTCAGACAGCTTTCAGCGGAAGTCGGAATTCTTCCGGTTGTTCACGGCAGCGGACTTTTCTCCCGCGGCGAAACCCAGGCGCTGGTCATCGTCACCCTCGGCGGCGAAAAGGACTCCCAGGAATATGACAACATCACCGGCAGGCCCAGCGTGCTCTCCAAACGCTTCTACCTGCATTACAATTTCCCGAACTTCAGCGTAGGCGAAGTCGGCAGAATCATGGGACCCGGCAGACGCGAAATCGGACACGGCAATCTGGCCGAACGTTCCGTCGCTAAAGTCATTCCCGCGGATTTCCCGTATGTCGTCCGCTGCGTATCTGAAGTGATGTCCTCCAACGGCTCCACATCGATGGCGTCAGTTTGCGGCGCGATCCTCGCCCTGATGGATGCCGGGGTGCCGATCACGGCCCCGGTGGCGGGTATTTCCTGCGGCCTGGTAACCGATGACAACGGCAAGGAACTGCTGCTCACCGACATCATCGGCGCGGAAGATCACTTCGGCGATATGGACTTCAAAGTCTGCGGCACCCGCGAAGGCATCACCGGCTTCCAGCTTGACCTGAAGCTGCCGGGCATCGCCATTGACCTGCTCTGCCAGGGCATGGAACGCAACCGCGTCGCCAGAATGAAGATCCTCGACGTAATCCAGGCCTGCATGCCGGCCCCGCGTCCGGAAATCAGCCCGAACGCCCCGCAGATGGTAATCGTCAAAATCAGTCCGGACAAGATCGGCGCGCTGATCGGCCCCGGCGGCAAAAATATCAAAGCGATCACCGAAGAAACCGGAGCCTCAATTGACGTTGACGACAACGGCACCGTCAAGATTCTCGCTCCCGATCCGGAAGCGCTGGAAGACGCCAAGAACCGCGTTCTCGGCTGCACCGCCATGCCGGAAATCGGCAAGATCTACCGCGGCAAAGTCTCTTCCGTCAAGGATTTCGGCGCGTTCGTCGAAATCATGCCGGGACTCGACGGCCTGCTGCATATCTCCGAAATGGCCGATTACCGCGTAAAACAGGTAACGGACATTTGCACCGAAGGCTCATTTGTCACGGTCAAGGTTATCGACATTGACCAGAGCGGAAAAATCCGCCTGAGCCGCAGGGCGGCGTTGAAAGAATTGGACGGCAAGGAAATCTGAGCCGACTGTAAATAATACAAAAAAATCCGGGATAAAACCCGGATTTTTTTTGTCAAAATATTGTGTTCCTATGGGAATCAGATTATATTTCCCACGTAATTGAATGATATATAAAAACAATATAATAACTTGTCAGGTGTCGTTACCACGCCATGAGCAAATTCGGCCAAACATTGTTCGGGAACTCTAGGTTCATCCCTTGGGCGCTCTCACCTTTCGTGCTTATTTTTGCCATCTTCATGCCGCTGCTCATTGATGGATGGACACCGCTCAGGGGCGTGCTGGCAGTTGGGATGGAGTTGATGTGTGCAGCACTACTGGCAGGCTTTTGGTTGCCTGCCCGAATCGGCCACTGGGCATTTCGCGGACTTGCCGGGTTGATCTTCCTTACTTACGCGGCTTATGTCGTTTACGAATTATTTTTCACGAACACGCCATTCAAGATTTCCGGACGACACAGCGCAGCATCTCCATTCAACGCGCTACTTGGATTCTTGCTCATAGGTTTGCCAAGCTTGTGGTATTCCGCTTTGGGCAGATTCACCCTCCGACAGCAGCCGGAGCCAGAAATTAATGAGAATTGCATCGAGCCAGATGATAACAGTGATACCTAATGGTCAAAAAAAAATCCGGGGAAACCCGGATTTTTTTTTGTATTAATCAGTCGGAAAAGAAATATCAGTATTCGCGCTGCAAGCCTACGACTCTGCCCTGGATTTTAACCTGGGAAGCCGGGTAGAACTGCGGACTGAAATCTGAATTGGCCGGACGGAGTTCAACACGTCCGCCCTTATGGAAATAAATTGTTTTGACCGTGACTTCCTCATTGACCAGAGCGACGACAATGTCGCCGGACTTGGCCTCCTCCACCTGCTTGACAACCACGATGTCGTCCTGATAGATGCCGATGTCGCGCATGCTTTCGCCATTAACGCGCAGCGCAAACACTTTGTCCGCATCTTTCCTGCCGACCAAAGCGGTGTCAATGAAAACGTCGCCTTCCTTGTATTCCAGGCTTTCCGCGGGCAGTCCGGCATTGATCCGGCCCAGCAGCGGAATTGACAGCACGAAAGACATGTGTTTGGACTTGCGCCTGGGCTTCAGCAGGCTGATGCTTCTGGCCTTTGAGCTGCGATTGAGCTGATTCTTGCGCTGCAGCGCACGCAAATGAGCGAACACGGTGGAAGTTTTAATCTTGAAAAAATCCGCGATCTCGTAGACGGTCGGCGCCATCGCTTCTTTTTCCATGAAATCTTCAATAAACTCTAAAATATCTTTTTGTTTTTCGGTAAGAGCTTTCATTGGTCTTCTCCTTTATTGGCAGAGATTCCGGCAACACGCAATTTTTGATGCAAATTTACTACAGATCATTGAAACGCAAATATCAGGATTACATAACCTTTATCTGTTTTTCCAATAAACAACTGAAACAGCATATCCGTATCGAGCTTGACCGGCTTATTATCCTTGTCCTTGATTTCTTTCTGGAAAGACGCTTTCCAGACAAATGCTTTCAAAGGAGCTTTCTCCATAACCGTTAAATATGTCCATCCCTGAATCGTGCCGACCCGGTCCGTCATATCTTTGATTGTCGCCTTAAATGTCTTTTCAGTCATCTTCTCCTTCATTTCAGGAGAGAAATTTTTGGCGAACAACTGGTAGTTGTCGGTTTTAATGCCGTTCAAAATATCATCGGCAAAAACTTTAGCCGCCTTCAACGCCTCATTGTCATTCGGATCAAACTCTCCGAGCTTAGTTTTTTCAGTGGATTTGCATCCGGCTCCAACCAGCAGCAGCACCGACGACATGGCGATTACAAATAAGCGTAAAACATTCATTTTTTTAATTCCTTTTGCAAAATAAGCTTATAAATTTTATAGTATTTTAATTTAATTTAACATCCGACATGGATAATTTCAAAGGCAATTTTACCGGATAACAGGATTCAGCGGCAAATCGCCTGAAAATCACTTGAGTTCAATCACAAACGGGGGGCTTCTGACATCAACGGAGTTAAGGGCAAGTTCGGCAATGACCCAGAACTTTTTGCTTCTGCTTAAATCATCAGGGCTGATTTGTTTAAATAAATCTATCTGCTTTTCCACAAAAACAATATTGTTCGGGTTGATAATCAACGGGAAATGGTGAACCGGCGGCTTGAGTTCAGGATTGATGCATTTCCATGATTTCTTCTCAAAATTCTCAAGATCAACGTCAGGCGAATACTGGCGGTAATATATCCTGATATTATACGAATCGTCCATATACCATTCATCAATCAGAACCGGCTTGGGCCCCGAGTTCCTCAGTTTGAAATTGATGATTGCAACCTGTTCAGGAACAAATGCTTTTCCGGGAATGATCGGATTCAAATCCAGCGCGTAATCTTTAAGTTTCGGATAAGATGCCTTTACCGGAGAACGGGTCTGAGTTTTATTCACAGCCGTGGTTTTTGACACGCAGCCCTGAATGCATAAAAAAAACGTCGCTGCAGTTATGCTCAATGCCAAATGTTTTAAAAATATCTTCATATTACTTTTTTTTGCGGTTAACCTTTTCGCCGATGTGGCTTCTGAAAACATATATTACTAATATCACCATTGTGATTGCCAGCACCCATTTGCTGGTCTCGGTCCTGAAAAGTTCGAGGACGGTAGTTTCCTTGGCTCCGGCAAGAAAATTATTCTTGTTGAAGTTCACTACTCCAAGCAGCACATAATATACCCCGGTCCATAAAATACAGACGACAAGCGAGGCAAATACTTTGAACAAATGATGCCCGATCCACTCACTTACCGTTTTTGCCGGAAAGCTGGTATAAACCGACCCTAATTGTCTTCTTCTGCTCATAGTCATAAAAACACTTCTTTAAATTTAAAAATAATTTTAACCGCAAAACGCCTATTATTCAAATTAAATCCTAATTATTTTCAGTTAATCTGACAATCCGCTCACCGGATCAGCTAAAAATCCAATCTGTTTATCGTTCACACGGTTTACCTGACGCAGAACTGCTGTTACTATTTCCGTGTCGCCCGACGACGGCGGACACCCGGAAAGATCCCGGGGTCATGCCATGATACAGGCGGAAGGTTTTTACAAAATAAGCTGTATGCTTGAAGCCGCATTGCCAGGCGGTCTCATCCACCGAATATTTTCCAGACAACAGCATCTGCGCGGCATGCTCCATGCGACGGTGAATGATGTATTCTTTATAAGTGCAGTTCCCGTAGCGCTGGAAGAGCTTTGACACGTATTCCGGAGTTACTTTAAAAATGCCGGATAGTTTCTCCCTTGAAAGATCATTCAGGCAATTGTCTTCGACATAATCAACCAGTTGCAACCACAGATTCTGTGAGCGGGTGAACGTCTCATTCACTGACCGCCGGAGATCCTCTTCGGACATTTCCATAATCAGACGAATCAGGCGTCCGGCAATATCCGGCGACGGCATAATTTCCGCTTCACAGAGTGCGCCTAAAGACTTGAATGCATATACTGTCGCCATGCGCAGCGTGTCATAAATATGGTAATATTCCAGATCTGGAACCTCCTGCCCGTTCAGTTTGGCATAGACGATCCGAAGATAGTTGTGGCGAAGCACAAGCGAAAGTCCGCTACCGGTTGTCTCATGGAGTTTGATTGGCGCAAACGCATTTACAAAATTTATATCGCCATAGTGTAATTCATGTTGTACCGTCTGTCCGCCTTCACACATGCTGATAAGAATATGACCTTCAAGTTTAATATTGATCCTCGGCCATGGCAGGCATTCCGCACCGCTTATTTTGTGCAGATTATCTCTGCTTCCGGCAAGATAAAGCTGTTTCGGCGTCATGGCAATGATATCATGCAGTCTTTCCGCCAGTTGATCTTTCATATTTTGCATTGCAAATCCATCATTAGTTTACGTTTGTTATATTGATAGCATGTTTATGATATTGTGTCAAGCGGGAAATGCAGTTATAATATATACATAAATCATCCAATTAATGTGAAAGGTGCAAGCATAATGCAAAGAGAAAGATTTACGCTTATAGAATTGCTGGTTGTGATTACGATCATCACGATTCTGGCTTCAATGCTGCTGCCTGCGCTGAATAAAGCCAGAGTGAAATCGCAATCAACAGTATGTGTCAATAATCTGCGGCAGACTGGTCTTGCCATCAGTTCATACGCCGGGGATTACTCCGGATTTACTCCGGAAGGCCGTCCTTCGCAATATACCGGCGCTTACAACTATTGGACGTGGACTATGATTAATCTGAAATATGTTCCCCCTGCCAGTAACCGCAAACCACATGTTCTGGTTTGCCCGAGTGTCCCATTCGGAGTTTACGCCAACCCGGTCTCCTGTTATGGAATGCGCGGAGCCCTCAGCGCCGGGGCGGCAGTATCAACGTTTTTCCGGGAGTCATCCAGCAAGCGAGCCATGGACACTGGCAATGCCGCTAACTCCGTATCCGCTAAAACCTATATCCAGACACTTTCGGAGTTCCCGCTCGTGTTTGATTCGTTTGCCGTTACCAATGTTGTAGCGGGCGTGAACATCTTTACCGGACATGCCTTTTCCAATCCCAATACGCTTGGACTAAATCATAACTCGCGTGCTAACGTGCTAATGTTGGCGGGTAACGTGGCCAGCGGCAGCCGTTCCTGGCTATATTTTACCAGGGGGCAGTTAAACGGAACATGGACTCAAACAATTATTCCCAGCTTTTAATCTTCAATCAGGATGGTTTTCATGAAATATTTTAGACAAGTATTTTTTATTTATTTATTGTTGTCAGCAGTAACATATTCTGCCATGGCGGATGAAGAAACGCATCTGAGAAAATACGCCGATGGTATACCCGGTGATAAAACTCTGGAGCGAGCGGCAACTATGCAGGTGAAAATTCCAGTAATGTGTCGGGAATGGCATATCTGGTGGGGGGCTCCGGTCGGCGTTAATCCTCATATTCCCCGCTGGCAGCATTGGAACAACCTCTACTATTACGGGCAATCCGATCCGCAGAAAACGCTTGAACAACTGGTGCCGGGAACTTCATGGAGACGCTGGATCATGTCCAATGGATATCCGCTGCTCGGACCATATGATGCGGCGCAGCCGGACATTATCCGCTGGCAGTTGGAAACCGCCAGAAACGCCGGCCTGGAATGTCTTCACATTCATTTATGGCCGTCAATTTCGGATGAAGGCATTGACTTCACCCCGCTGCCGGTTTTTGAGCAAATTCTTGACACTGCCGCAGCGATGAAATACCCGGTTGCCGTACACGATGAAATCCAGTTCCGCCGCCCCAATGTTACGAAGGCGCAACTGCTTAGCAATTCCATCAAACGTACGGCAATGCTGGTTAAACGTTACGGCAACCATCCCGGATGGTACAAAATCGATAATATGCCGGTCTATTATTTCCAAAATTGGTCTCACTGGCTAAGAACTCAAGATATGAAGACATACTTTGAGGAAGTGGAAAAACAAGCCGGGCCGGTCTATTGGATGGTCGAACAAAATGGCGATGAAGAAGTCTTTAAAATTCCTCAGATCAAAGCGGTGCTATGTTCCAACAATGTATCGTTTATATTTGCGCCTCCATATGGGAATGAGCCGCATTCGTGGGATCAATTATTAACTACCATTAAACGTGATAGCGAACTGGCACAGAAATATCACAAAAAATTCGGACTTACCGTTTATACACGATTCGATCCGTCTCATGCGCGCAAAATCGAAAAAGGGAAAAGCGTGATGTCTGCCGATAATGGGAATTTCATGCTTGACTCAATTGAAAAAGGGCTAAAATTCAAACCGGACTTTATCGTGCTTACACAGTGGAATGATTTTGAAGAATGTGCGTTCATTGAACCGGCCTGGGATTTTGACGGTTTTAACGGCGACCCTTACCGGTATTGCCGGATAGTTGCGGCCATGACCGGGAAAAAATTTACCCTGGCAAAACTGCCTGACCGCAATCAGCTTGATCCGTATATCCGGTTTAAACTATTCGGCGACAGCGCCCCCGGTGACATGGGGCCGGTGGCGCACTATCCGGTAATCAATGGAACAAAACTTAACGTGACTTGGGCGCCGGATGGTCCGCCGCTGACTGAAGTGCGGTTAGTGCAGAATGAACTGGCAGTCTGGCAACCGGAGATGTACGTCTATCATCCGGATCAAAAACTGCGACTTGGCAATTGGTCTCATCTGGGACAGAATGGAGAGTTGTCAGGAAACAGGGAATTGCGTTTTTATGCACCAGGTATGGTTGCGGCGACGCCTCAAATCATTTGGATCGGCATAAAAGCATTCATCCCGGAGGGAACGCAGATGACCGTCAATTACCGGGGGCCGCATGAATATTTCCGAATTGATTCCAGGTGGGAATCGCGGCAGGTCCAGTTGGATAAAGGTTTTTCGTGGCCGATGCCGGATAAATCAAAATATTACTGGCTCCCGCTCTACAGCGCCGGATTTACCGGAGCTGAAGGCGATCTGCTGATCCGGCTGGGAGGGAAAAAAGAACCCATTTATTTGCGGGAAATAATTTTATGGGCACCGTGGTTCAAAGGTGTAGATCATAAACCGGAAAGCTCACTAGACTTGAAAGATGTGGATATAACCAGACCGCTTGTTGTGGTTGGTTACGATAAAGCTGGAAACGCCGGGCAACCGTTATTGATAAGCCAGGATATTACCTCCGTAAAAAAACAATAAGCAGACATTTATCACAATGAAAAAGAGAATACTGTTGTTGATGTTATTTTTACTGCGGCCTCCAACTTGGGCTGAAAACATCCTTGTCGAACATTTTGATAACAAAGAATCATGGCAGATTCTTGGCGGGAATGTTCAAATCCGTCCGTATCTGCCGGGCGTGGAGCACACTCCGTTTATGGCTCTTGGCAACGCAGCCATTGCACACAAAATAGATCTGAATCAGCCGGTAAAAATTAAAATTAAAGTATTGCATAGCGATTATAAGCGCGGTCTTTTCATTGTTTTTTTTGACGCTGCCATGACTAAGGGATTCGGCGTACTCTGGGATTCTTCGCTGGAAAGTGGATTTGGCGGTCAAGGCTTTGTCGCCCCGATTTCTTTTGACCTGCAAAGTAAAGTTAACGCCATGTCGGCATACAAAACTCTGGAGCCACGTGTCGCATCCGGACATTCTGCAATCAGATTGCCGTTTGCCGAATTTGAAATCAATATCATCACTGGCGGCAGGATGAGTGTCTCGGTAGACGGGCAACAGAAATTCAATGTTCCAGTTCCCGTGAATTACGAGATAAAATATCTAGTTCTACGAGCGAATACCTGGGGATTCTTTGATGATCTTGAGGCCGTCCGGTAATTACCGATCCACTAAGTTTTATAAAGTTTTAATAAAAACACTCGGATAATACATCAAAATATAAATGTCATTTATGTGGGAGATAAACAATGCATCTTCGTGAAAAACGTAGAATTATCAATGTGGATTTTTCGGTCCTCTGTACCGATGCCTGGACATTGAAAGGTGAAATGTTCGGTGAGAAGCAGATTCGAAACCTTCTTGACAAATATCGTGATACAGGCTTCGATGCGGTGGCGTGGCGCACTCGCTTTGCAGGGAAAGCTGTTTATTGGGGTAAAACCATCGCACCTTTTGACGGTTGTTACGACATGCGATTGATCGGTATGCGTGAGGTTATGAAAAAGATTGATCCGCTGGCCGTTGCCATTTCACATGCCCATGATATCGGCTTGAAAATATTCAGTTGGGTGGACCCGTTTGACTGCTATATCATCGGAGCAGATGATGATTTTTTCCGGATAAACTGTGAATATCTTCTTCGTGCGAAAAACGGAGCAATTCTAAGAACACCATGTTACAACTATCCCGAGGTGCGCGCCAGATATGTCGATGAAGCGCGGGAGTATATGCAATACGGTGTTGATGGTATATCATACAGTTTATTTAATACGCATCTGTGGGGCAGTCGTGTTCCTTATGATGCGGAAGGACAATATATCTACGGATATAACGAACCGATTGTCGCTGCTTACAAGAATAAATTCAATATCGATATTCTGAAAGAAACGCCTGATTCCGAACGACTGGCGCACATTCAAGGAGATGGCATAACGGAATTATTCCGGGAAATACATGCGGCAGTTAATGCGGCAAATGTTGAAGTACTAGTGACAACGCGCATGGATGATCACCTGGGAGGCGGCATATACCCGCACGCATGGATTTACAACGATTGGCATACATGGACTCAACAGGGTATAGTTGATACGATTGCGTTCGATCATTGTATGAATCCAATGCAGACATTAAAGAAAATAGTGAATGAAAAAGCGTCGATGGTGAATAAATCCTGCCGTCTTGGCATTTGGTTCTGCGTCTGGCATAACTATGCAACAGACGAGTACAGCCGTGTATTCCAGAATGAATTTTTAGCCACAAAAGAAATGACGGACATAATTATTCATGAGGCGGGGTCTTTTGTATTTGGTAAGACATCTAGCGTCCCACAGCATCCGGCATCGAATACCACGCTTTGGGATGTATGGCATTCATGCCCCAGGCCAGAATCATGTGTACTGGAATAATGACTTTAGTGTATTTCATTATTATTCGCTCGATACTCGCCGGATCGATAGTCATGGTTTAATCAGGGTCTAATCCACTAACATGTTGCCTTATTCTCAGTCTGATCAGCTCAAAAGCAAATCGGGGAAACGCTCATCGGCGGTTCTGAGAAACTCCAGAAGAGCGCGCATGTCGTCGAATATTCCCGCAGGAAACGCAATTCCGGCATGTTCGAACAGCATCCGGAAAGCATCGCTTATATTCATTCGTTGAAACTGCGGGAAATGGTTCTCGCAGAAATGGATAAACTTCAGCGTGGCGAAAGCGTCAAACCAGGTATTGAAAGCCTGCGCCAGCCGTTCTGAAGACGCCCGGTTATGCCGGAACATGGCCGGCCAGGCCTGATCAAAGGCGTTGTTTTTGAAAAACAGCGCGGCATCAGGCGCAAGCACTTCCGCCACGAGTGCGGGAAGCCGGGAAAAATCATGCGGCGAATCGATCACGCCAATGGCAGCATAAAGTTTTTTAAGTTCAAAAAATATGGACGGATTGTAAAACTTCAGACTTTTCCCCTGCATGATATCCCGGATTCTGGGACCGGTGCCGAACGGCACCCGGTCGGAAGGCCGGGACGATGGAAAAACACAACTGGCGTTGATCTGGCCGATGCCGCCGGTTTTCCGCAACGCCTGCATGAAGTAGAAATCCTCGCCGCCGTTGCGTTCGCGCATGCCCCCTGCCCTGACGTAAGCCTCCGCGGCGCAGACCGTCGCCGAGCCCAGGGAATAATAGGCGTAAGGCGAACCGGCAACCCTCAGCGCAATGACAAAATAGCGCATAAAGAGTTCATATTCAGCAATTGCCGCACTTTCCGCCGGGTCGGTTGAGTCCTGATGCCTGAAACGGAACACCGCGCCGGCAAGGCCGGGATGGCGGAGAAAGAACTCAACCGCACTTGATAAGTATGCCGGCTCCACCAGCGTATCCGCGTCCAGACAGAAAATCAACGGCGGGACCGGTACTTCGGCGAAATCCAGATGCGGCAGCGCCGCATCCATGCCCAGCCGCCGGGCCTCGCCCACCCCGCCTTTGCGGCTGATTTCCCGGCCCGGCGAAGACGCATCCATCCAGAACAGCGTGCCGCCAGGCACAAGTCCGCCGCAAAATGTCCGGTCGCCGCCGCGCAGTTTGGACAGCATCAACTGATTATCCTGAATTTTATTGACCGGGGTTTCAGTTGAATTATTGATTACGACCAGCACCATGGGTTCATTCAATTCGGGTGGATTGCCGGCGGCCAGCGCCGCCAGTGTGCAGGGCAGACTGTCCGACTCCGCCAGCGCGGGGATTACCACCGCATGATGAAAACGGCGGCCCGGCGCCGGTTCGATGTCATCCTGACGCTTTATCCGGGACAGGTATTTTTGAAAATTTCTTGAATCCATACAGGCTATCTGTTCAGCAATTTTGCCAGTTTCAAATAGGTGTCAGCGCTGAAGTCGCCGGGGCGGGCTTCGCGGGAAATATTCAGTTCGGTCAGGGCGCTTTCAACCGCCTGGCGGTCGTAAGCGGCCAGCAGCGGCTTGAATATCTGCTTGCGTTTCTGGGCAAACATGACTTTTGCCAGTTCATTGACCTGCCGGCGCGATTCCATATCCGGAATTACCGGTTTCAGTTTGAATTGCGCAATCGCCGACTCCACTTCGGGTTGCGGGAAGAAAACCTGCGGCGGGACGGTGCGCAACAGTTTGACATCATACAGCAACTGCGTCCTGACCGACAGCGATCCGTAATTGCCGGTGCCGGGCCCGGAAGCCAGCCGCATGGCCATCTCCTTCTGCAGCATGAACAGCATATTCAGCGGCGGCATTTCCATTTCAAGCAGCCGGGCGAGAAAGACACTGCTGATGGAGTACGGCAGATTGGCCACTGACCGGAAAGGTTTGCCCGGAGGCAGAAAATCATTGAAATTCACCTGGCAGGCGTCGCCTTCGATCAAATGAAAATTGCCGGGCAGCGAGTGTTTGCGCAGGAAATCACATATCCGGTAGTCGAACTCGATGGAGTATACTTCCGCGCCGGCGTCCAGCAGCTTCCGGGTAAGCGCGCCGAAACCGGGTCCAACTTCCAGAATAATCTCTCCGGGCTGCGGATCGGCGGTACGGATGATGAAATCCAGGAGGTTGTTATCGATCAGGAAATTCTGTCCCAGCACTTTTCCGGGATGAAAGTGATTGAATTCCTCCAGCAGGCTCAATAATTCTTTTTTATTCATTAATTTATTTTGCCGGGATTATTTATTTCAGGTGGCAGCAGCCGCTTGAGCATTTGTGGGAATCCGCTGACGGACAGCTCTTTTGCGCCGGACAGGCGGAAGTACTTGCCACACTGGCGGCGAATACTGAAAGTTTGCGCTCCACTTCCATGGAAGCGCATTTCGCGCAAGCCGTCTTTTCCTGGCTGTTTTTCACCAGTTTCTCGAATTCAGCGCCGCATTTCCCGCATTTATATTCAAATATCGGCATAATCATTTCCTTTGTTACAGGATTGTTCTAAAAATATATATGCGGATAAATTACTGTGTTGCGGGAAAATATCAATGAAAAGTTTATGGTATTTTCCTTGACTTCAAGCCGGTATGGATTTTATTTACTCTGTCAGCAAATAATTTTACATTAAAGAAAGCCGGTTATGAAAAATATATCCGTTTGTGCGGCGGTGATCGCCAGAGGCGATCAGGTACTGGTAACCACCCGGCCGCCGGGTCAGGAAATGTCCGGCCGCTGGGAATTCCCGGGCGGCAAGATTGAACCCGGCGAATCGCCGTCAGAGTGTCTGAAGCGGGAGATAAAAGAGGAACTTGACCTGGATATTATGGTTTTCGACATTATGTTCATAACGGAATATGAGTATCCGGGAAAGAAAGTACATATCCGGTTCATGCGCTGCAATGCCGGTCAGGGAAACCCGGACCCGGTACCGCAGGAGGGGCAGCAGTGGGCATGGGTAAAGCGCAATTCCCTGCCGGAAATTGATCTGCTTCCAGCCGACAGGCCGTTTGCCGATTTTTTAGCGAATATTTAAGAACAAAAGGCAATAAAACCGGGATTCCGGCGTTTTATGAATAAAGAAAGAAAGGCACAAAACCATAGAAATGGCAGTAAAAAGGACAGATATGGAGTTAATTAAAGGTTATCTGTCCGGAGCCGGCGGGGATTTTGAAGAATTATATGACAGGTATAAGAAATTGTTGTACGGTTATTTGAACAATATGCTGCCGCAGCAGCAAAGCACTGTGGATGACATCTTTCAGCAGACCTGGCTGAAAGTGATACAGAAATTGCCGGAATACCGTTGCAACAATCACTTTTCCGCCTGGATGATCAGAATCGGCCACAATCTGGTCATTGATCACTTCAGGAGGAATAAGAAATTTGTAAATCAAATATCGCTTGACAGTGAAGATTCACCGGATTTCCCTGACACGGACAAACTGGTGTGGGACAGCATGGATCATTCGGACTTCGAACAGGCGCTGGGCCGGGTACTGGAAACTTTGCAGGAGGAGCAGCGCGAGGTGTTCATGCTGAGACACAATAAAGTCAGCTTCAAGGAAATCGCCGAGATACAAAACTGTTCGATCAATACCGTACTGGCCAGAATGCAGTATGCGATAAGAAATCTTAAAAAGAGTCTGGCGGCTTGGAAAACAGGGAATTAGAAAATGAAAGACGCATGTAAAAATTACATTGAAACAATTTTAGCTGACAACGAAGAACAGCGTGCCGCATTCAGGGCACACTGCGGAGAGTGTCCTGAATGCGCAGCGCTGGCGTCTGACTGGAAACGGCTGCGCAAGGCTAGGATTCCGGTCGAAGAAGTTCCGTTGTCCCTGGATTTTGCCGTATTGGCCGCCGCCGGCAACGCATTGAGGGAACGGCTGCGCCGGCGAAGAGTCGCGCTCCGCCGGATAATCTACTACGGGGCCGCCGCCGCCTGCGTGGCGCTGGCCTGTCTGGTTACAATCTTCCCGCCCGCCGACCAGGCCCGCGGGCACAGGGAAATTGCAAAGAGCTGGGACTGGTCTAAATTTGACAAGGAATTATTTGAAACCGCGGCGGCGATTGAAATCAGCAACCATTGCATCAGCATATCCGGCACACCGGACGCGCCAGCTCCGAATTTACCCGTAATTGAAGAAGAACCAGAGCAAATTTAAGGAGAAAGATGAATTATTTAAAGTTTATTGCGGTATTAACCTTAACCAGTTGTGCTGCTTTATTGCCAGCCGCCGGTGATGACCAGACTAAAGCAGTCACGGATAAAACAACTGAAACCGCTGATATAAAGCCGGCAGATAAGGCTGGCGATAAAGCTGATAAAAAGACAGATAAGACGTTTGATAAAAAAGCGGTCAGGAAGACTGCACAGGGGATGAACCGCGAAGAACGTCCGCTATTAATGTATATTGAAAAACTTTCCGCAGAGGATAAGGCGAAACTCAGAGAGCTTTACCAGCAGGACCCGGAGAAATTCAGGAAAGAACTAAGAGCCAAAGTACAGGAATTGAGAAAACAGGAAAGCGGCGTTCAAAAAAACATCAGCGGCCTGGCGGAAAAATACCATAAAGCGCAAACCCCTGAAGAAAAGCAGAAATATCTGGCCCAGTTGAAAGAGGCCAGCCAGAAAGAATTCAACCGCAATCTGGAAAGAAGCAAAACGGAATTGGACACTTTGGAAAAACGGTTGAATACTTTGCGACAGGCTTATGAAAATAGAAAAAACAATGCAGACAAGATCATTGACGACCAGGTTGAATATCTTACCCGGGATCCCAGCCTGCACTGGTGATTGACTTAACGGCTTTTCCCGCTATATTGTTTCCCCTTAAATATAAAAGTGAGGAAACATATGATTTCAGACCATTGCATCAACTGGAAGGCCTATTCCGCCTTAGCGCCCAAGGTATTCAAAACCGCTTTTGATTTCATCAGTACCGTGACTCCTGAAACTGAAGATAAGCGCTATGATCTTTGCGGCAACGACATCTATGCGCTTGTTCAGAAATACACGACCAGACTGCCGCAGGACGGCAAGATGGAGGCACACCGCAAATATATCGACATCCAGGCGGTCATCAACGGCAGCGAAATCATCGGCGTCAGCACCCTTGCCGGATTAAAAGAAATATCCGCCTATAGTGATGAGAAAGACTGCGAATTGTTTGAACATGACGCTGAAATATCTTCTCTGATAAAGCTCCGGCCCGGCGATTTCATGCTGCTATATGCCGGCGAAGGGCACATGCCTTGCATTGCAGTCGACGGCAGCCCAATGGAAGTCAAGAAAGTAGTCATCAAAGTCCGGCGCGAATTACTGATAAGCTGATCCGTCAATCCGAAGATTTTTTTGTTTCCGCAGTCTGAAACCTTTTCAAATAGCGAATCCGCTGCAACAGCGGCGGATGCGAGTAATGAAATTTGGCGTAAAGCTTCTGCGGGTGAATATTTGACAGATTTTCGGCGGACAGCTTAACCAGCGCTGATGCCAGAGCTTCGCCGCTGCCGATAATCCTGACGACAAATTTATCCGCCTGTTTTTCAAAATGTCTTGAAATTGCGTTGAAAAACGGAGGCATCCCCCAGAGCACGATTGTCGCGACAAAACTCAGCAGAATGAATTTTGCGAAAAACGTGTCATGCGTCAGTCCGAATACCCGCGTCAGCCAATTGCTTTTTTCCAGCAGCAGGAAAGCAATAAAAGCTCCTGGCGCGGTAAGCGTTTCGAAAATAATCAGATTTTTTAGGACATGACGCTTTTTGCAGTGTCCCGCCTCATGGGCCAGCACCGCCAGAATCTCTTCCTTGTTCAGACGTTCCAGCAGCGTATCAAACAGCACAATGCGCTTGACCCGTCCCAGCCCGGTAAAATAGGCATTTGAATGTTTAGTTCTTTTCGATGCATCCATGCGATAAACGCCGCGGACTGTAATCCCGCCTTTCTCCAGAACTGATTCTATCTCCTTCTCAAGCGCCTTGTCCTCGATCGGAGTGAATTTATTGAACAGCGGTTCAAGCACATACGGAGAAATATAAATTACAAAAATGGTGAAAGCAACGAAAAATCCCCAGACCGGAAGCCACCATATCTCCGGCAGCCGCTCGATCAGCCAGAATGCGCCGACAATCATTATTGAGAGCAGAATTGAAGAGACAACAAAGCCTTTCAAAATGTCCAGCAGCCATAACTTGAAAGTCATGGTATTAAAGCCAAAACGTTTCTCCAGGTTAAATACGCGATAAAGGTTCAACGGAAGGTTCAAAAAGGTCTTCGCATAAGTCAGCACCATCATGAAAACCAATCCGCCCAGTATGAAATTACTGGTATCTTTATACGAATTAAAACAATCAAACAAGTAATTATTGTAGTAATTTAAAATCCCGAAGATGAAAATCAAGGTAATTAACTGGTTGTAAACTGTGGAATATCCCCAGTATTTTGTTTTTGCAATAGTGTAATTCTTCGATCTTTCCATCAATTCCGGCGTAATGACGTCTTTAAATTCAGGCGGGATTTCCGCGCCATGTTTTTCCAGATAGCGGCGGTTCATATACTCAAGAATAAAATCAGCCAGTTGAGTCAGAAAGTAAAATATAATTATAATCGCAAGTTCGTATTTCATCAAAAATCCCCAATTATTAATCAGAACATTCCAAACGTCACATTTATGAATACAGAAATATCTATAGATAAACTATTAAAATATCACACTTTATATAAAAGTAAAAAGCAAAGTCGCGTTAACCTGCATTTTTCAGTATTTTCAGTCAAAAACAGTCATTGAGAAGAAGATTCCAGTTGAATCGGCTTAGCCGTATCAGTAATAAAGGTCTTGATAAAGCCCCTGATGCGTTCTTCCGCCTCCTGGATATTGCCGTACTCCACCGGCGTGAACACATGATAAATCGTCCATTGCGAATCCCAGGCGTAGGTGCTCCGGAAAAACGCAAAATCGTCAACTGAACGTTTGACCGAACTGTACCAGACATAGAAAATAAAGCGGCGGCCGCTCTTTTCCGCCTCAATGAAGTTGGCCACCGCAGCACCGTTGTCGATATTAATTTCAACGCGCCGGCTGCTCAGAATTTTCCAGTTGGCGGAAGTCAGACAGAGCCGGAACGGATGTACCTTATGAATATCGCCTGCCACTTGCACCACCAGCGAGGAAACAGGAGCTCCGGCATCAGAATAATGAGTAAACCTCTGCGCCGCCTGGTCTTCATAAAAACCTTTTTCAATCGCATTCAGTTCAACGGCTTCTCCAAGCCATCTGCCCGCAGGTTCAATTGAAATATTGAGATTAAGCGGAGTACCTTGTGACGGTTTTTCAAAAAAGATAAAAAGGCTGCCCAGCCAGACAAGAACCGCCGCAAAGTAAAAGACCCCCTGCCGGTTAAGCAGCAATTTTGTAAAATATTCCAGATATAATTCAGCGGCTATCAGCAGAAACGCGGCAATAAACTTGACCACGATTCCAAAAGACGCATCAAATCCCAGGCGCTGGAGCATGTCACCGCACCAGAAGGAAGTGGCCGGGAGAGCAAGCATCAGCATCAGAAACAGCGGCAGCGTTCTGATAAAAACCCGCCATCCCCACAACAGCCAGAGCATGGAGACACAGAACAGCAGCGCAAATATCATATAAATCATGTTGATCCGCAAATATATTCCCAAGCCGAGACCCGCGACAGACAAAAACAGCGGAATAACCCCTCCGAAATCATAGTCCCCGGCCTGTGCCCTGAAATCTTTGAAAAAAACCGCTGCCGTCAGAATTGCCGCGACAATGAAAATCGGGTCGAAGCGGTCAAGCGGGGATATCCGCCAGGCCTGAATAAACCAATTTATTTTAAGCGCCACCGGCTCCCAGGCGCAGATAAATATAAACATTTTAAAATAATCATTTCTGAATATTTTCATTCCCGTCCTCCTCTTTAAACAACAGCCGGCAGAACCACATCAGCAGCGCCGCAATAATCACCATGACGAAGCCCATTACGGTATGGAGCTTATAACTGAATGCGGCATTCCCGATATTCATATACAGCAGAATTACCGCGGACAGGCGCAGAGTATTCATAAAAATGACAATTGGAAAGATCATGATAAAATGGGCGGCCCGCCGCCAAATGGCCCGGTGAGCGCTGACTACAATCAGCCAGCCCAGCAGCAACATTGCCTCCAACTGAAAAATTCCGCTGCATGCGGTCGTTATCGAAATTTTTTCTCCGCCTAAAACAATCACCGCCGCTTCATTGCTGACATTCATCCCGAATATTTTCAGAAAGTTTGCGGTGAAACCGGCGCAAATCAAGCACAGCGGATAACTCAGCAGGTAATGGCAATAAGTTAAAAACGGCAGAATGATAATAAATACTGTAAAAGGCAGCAGAGTTTTCAACATAAATGCAGTTCCAGCAATCCAGGCTGCCAGACTGAGCATCAGCGCCAGCAGCGATAAATTGAAAAATACCGCAGTTTTATTGCCAGTAAGGATTCCACCCCAGATCAGCGCAACAGCCGCGACCATCAGTATCCAGCCGATCATGTGTGACGGGTTAAAATTCCAGGACTTGCGGAAACCTCTGAAAGCGTTAAACAACATGCCGGCAGCCAGCAGCCACAATACCATAAACTCTGAATCGGACACGGCAATTCCGGAAGCAAACGGATACAATGCCGCCGGCAGACAGATTATACCGGTGAATATGGCTTTAGTTGTGTCATTTCGAGACATTATTACCTATTCTATTGTCGTCTTTGGCGGATTCGCCGATAAGTTCCGCCTTGCCTGGACCAGCAAGTCTTTCGCTTCGGCATTACCCGGTTCAAGCATCAGAGCCTGCACAAAATATTTTTCGGCTTTCGCAAAATCTTTATTCGACATGGCACGGCGGCCGGCATAAATCCAGACAGAAGGCCATTCGGGTGCCTGGTTAAGCGCCTTCTCCGCAAATTCATCCGCATGTTTAAAATCCCTGGACGCGGCATACGCTTCTGAAGCCTTGATCAGTTCGGCCGCTTTATTATGCAGATTTTCAGCCAGAACCTGTTTTATTTGTTGCTGCAGGCCCTGCGCCTCGGCATTACCCGGTTCGAGTATCAACGCCTGGACAATATACTTTCCGGCTTTTACATAATCTTTGCCTGACATGGCGCGGCGGCCGGCATAAATCCAGACAGAAGCCCACTCAGGCGCCAGATTAAGCGCTTTCTCCGTATATTCGTCCGCATGTTTAAAATCTTTAGACGCGGCATAAGACTCTGAGGTCTTCATCAGTTCAGCCGCTCTATTCCGCAATTCTTTTGTGGATCCGCGCCCTATTTGCTCAAGCAGCCCCCTTGCCTCGGCATTCCCCGGCTCAAGCTCAAGCGCCAGGGTAAGATCTTTTTCGGCTTTCGCAAAGTCTTTGTTAAACATGGCACGGCGGCCGGCACAGACCCAGGCCGGCGCAAATTTTGGCGCGGCACGCAGCGCTTTTTCCGCTAATTCGTCCGCTTGTTTAAAATCCTTTGACGCGGCACAAACTTCCGAACGTTTTATCAGCGTGATCACATTGTCCGGATCTTTAGCAATCCTCTGCCTGACTTGCTCGAGCAGGGCTTTGGCTTCGGCATTATCCGGCTCAAGCATCAATGCGTGGACAAAATGTTCATCCGCTTTCAATAAATCATTTCTAGACATGGCACGGCGGCCGGCGCAAATCCAGACCGGCGGCCATTCCGGAGATTGATATAGTGCTTTCTCAGAGAAATCATCCGCCCGCCGTGAATCATTCAATGCGGCATAAGCCTCGGAAAGATTCACCAGTACGGCATTCCAGTACGGCATTTTATGCAGCAAATCTTCGTATATTTTTACGGCCTTTTCCACGCTGCCGTATTTCTGCTCCCAGTAAGCCATTTTAAAGGCGACAACCGGATTGACGCTTTTTGTACTGTAGAAGTAATCCAGCAGCCGGCCGGCCTCTGCGATTTTGCCGGATTTAATCAACATCTCCGAATACAGGAAACAGTAGCGGAGAGTATCCGGGTCCATTTCGTATGCTTTTTTATAATTTTCCTCGGCGGATGCGTAATTCCCTTTGGAATTGAACATATCGCCCATCAGTGCCCAGCCCAGCGCACGGGTATTTCTATTGTCGCTTTTAATTAAATTTCTGGCAATATTCTCAGCGCCGGGATAATCTTTAAATTCTATGCAGAGCATAAAAGCGAATTCAGCGATCTCGCTATCCTCCGTTGCCAGTTTGCTGGCTTTGGCAATATATTCTTTCGCCATGACCAGATTGCCGGCCTGACGATACGCCTGCGCGGCAAGATAAAGGCCGACCGGCGAGTCAGGCCGCATTTTGATCAGTTTAAGGAAAGACTCGACAGCCTTCTCTGGTTTATTTAATTGCAGAAGCGACCGCCCCTGGATTTCCAGCGCTTCAAGCGAATCGGGATTGAATTCCAGCATTGTGCCGGCCTGACGCAATGCTTCCAGGTATTCACCGTGACGATATTTGGACAGCATCAGCAGCCGCGCATTTATCTTATTGACCGGATCTATCTGCTCAATCTCATTCATCAATTTTTCAGCATAAGAATAGTCTTCATCAAGCATCGCCTGGGACGCTGTTTCGCCCATGGCGTCGGCAATAATTTTCCGTGCTTTCTCCGAGTCTTTCACTTTCAGCAATTGCGCTGCGGCGTCGGAAACTGACGGATAATCTTTCAGCGGCAGCGAAGTTTTAAAGAGCATCCACTGATACGCCGGCCGTCTCCAGTAAGCAGTGCTTCGCTTCAGCAATTTGGACGTCTCGCTGAAATCGTTGTGGATAAAAGTAATCATCGCCCTGATGTAATTCCTTGATGCGACGGCGGTTTTATTTTCAACCAGAATTTCTTTAATCAGCCGGTTCAGCACCGGAACGTCTGATTTCGCGGCGTAAATTTCCGCCAGAGGAATTATTGCTTCAAGCGAACCGGGGATACGGTTCAGGATTTCCCAGTACAACACGGCAGTCTTATCGTTCTTCCCGGTATCCCGGTAGAATCCGGCAAGAACAAACTTCGGGCCGACAGAATTGCGCTCGACTTTCAACGCTTGCAGATAATATTCTTCCGCTTTTTCCATATGGCCTGAAGCGCGCGCGCAATTCCCCAGTCCGATAAGTACGGCGCTTTTTATTCCGGCGCTTTCAGAATTTATGCTGTTAAAAACGGCGGCGGCGGCTTTATGCTGGCCATCGCCGGCAAACATATTCGCCTTCAGCAGCAGCGCAGAAATATTATCCGGTTCGGCAGTGAGCATTTCCGCGATAACCGGCTCAGCCAGTTTTCGTTGTCCATTATACATATATGCTTTGCACAAACATATCTTTTCCGGGGTGGTGATCTTCTGGCTGTCAAGATAAGGCTTCAGGAGTTCAACCACTTCGTCATAACGCCGGCAGGCCAGCAGATTCTCGGCAATTTTCAAAACCACATCACGGTCCAGCGGATTGAGTTTAGCCACATTCCGCCAATAGTACACCGCAGTGCCGGGCTGGCCTTTCTGCTCATATATCGCCGCCAGCTTGCGGTGGGCGCTCTCATTCGACACCTCGCGGGAGATTATGCCCTCCAGGATCGCGGCGGCCCGGTTATAGTCTTCGGCGTTTATCGCGAGATTGGCCTCGTCCATATAATCGGCCATGTTCTTGTAAGATAGCGCGAAATAACCAATCAAGGCAAGACAGGCAAGCGCAATAATAACACTTCCTATTTGAATGAAGGCTTTAAAACTCATTTCTTTGATCTTGCCTGTCTGTAAAATGTCATAATTTAAAAATTTATCCCAGTAAGCCTCTTCAAGCCGTATTTTAAAAAATATTCCGCCAGCCAACACTGCCGATCGTGATTATGCCCGCAACAAGCGTATATAGAATCGAAGGTGCGGGTTGTCCCTGCGGCGGCGAACTGCTGCCGGCAGGCGTAACGCTGATTGATACGAGGCAGTCATTAAAATCCAGATCTGCTCCATAAATCTTCTGAGTGCTGGGCAGAGTGCCTATCCATTTATCCTCAAATCCGATTATCATCTGCTGAGAAGTTGAATCCGCCGTGACCACCGCATGCTGGACCCGGGTAATGTTGGCCTCGTCGACAGTCCACGTCGTAAAACCCGGATTATTGGATTGCTCGATCCAAAATCCGATTTTCTCGCCGGCGGGCGGGGTGATCGAAAAAGTAGAGCCGGGAGTCATGGTCGAAGCGGCAGTACTGAAAACAGAAATTTTATTGCCGGCATCAGGCAGCCCGTTGGCCAGGATTTGCACATAACCGAAGTTGGTAACCTGATTGGTGCCGCCGATAAACGTCAGCGTGGTCCTGGTTCCGTCCGCAACCACAAAATTAGCCATGTCGTTACTGCCTTTGTAGTTAAAAGCCGGGGTTCTGCCATCTTTGAAATACCGGTCAACGCTTTGAGCGGTATTGGCAGGAATATCCACAATTTCAGCAAACACCATGCCGGCGGCAAATATGAGCAATATCGCCAAAATACTCTTCTTGAGTGATTTCATAAACCTCCATCGCTATTTTGGCTGAAAAATAATCCGACACTTTTATTATAATACCTTTTAAGCACAATGCAAGTAAAAACGCTCCCTCTTCCGGTTTTCAAAAAGCGGCAAAATACAGCAATTAAAGTTCGACCATTTTCCCGGTACGGAAGGATTCATCCGCGGCAAGCACGATTTTCAGGCTGTTTATCGCATCATCCCAATGCGCGGACAAATCAATATCCCGCTTAATCGCATCCAGGAAAAACTGCTGTTCACGCTCGCACAGTTCCTGATGCACAGGCTCATCAGTCATTTCGACGGATCTGTCCTTTGCGATAAATTTACCGGCGGCGTCAATTTTCCCGGAATGTATCAACAACCGGGTGGTTTTCGTATGAGAATCAATATTGTCAGATGCGGTATCTTTACTGCCGATAATACTTACCGCGCCATCCGGTCCGATAACGTCTTTAACAAAATAAGCGGTCTCACTGATCATCGGCCCCCATCCCGCCTCATACCAGCCGACCGAGCCGTCGGCAAAAGCAACCTGAAGCTGGCCGTAGTTATACATATCCGGGGCGATTTCATTGCTCAGCCGGGCGCCGATCGCGCTTACGCGCAACGGCCGGGATCTGGTCATCTGGCACATCACGTCCACATAATGCACTCCGCAGTCAACTATCGGCGAAAGCGATTGGAGCAGATTTTTATGTTTGTTCCATTGATTGCCGCTGCTCTGTTGATTAAGATTCATCCGCATCACCAGCGGCTTGCCCAGAGCCTGCGCCAGTTCGATGAATTTCATCCAGGAAGGATGATGCCGCAAAATATAGCCGATTACCAGTTTACGATCTGTCCTCCGAGCCGCGTCAACCACCGCCTCGGCTTCGGCAACGTTCCGTCCAATCGGTTTTTCCAGAAAAACGTGTGCTCCCGCGTTCATCGCCTTAATCGCATATTCAGCATGCGTATCCGGATAAGTATTCACCGAAACCGCATCCGGCCTGGTCGCTCTCAGCGCTTCCTCATAATCGTTAAAACGTCCGGCAATGCCAAGCTCGTCCGCCAGCGCGGTGCAACTTGCTCCGCGGCTTACCACCCCGACGATCTCAAACTCCTTGAGTTTCTTGTACGCTCTGGCATGTGACGCCCCCATCTGTCCACAACCCGCCACCAGTACCTTGATCTTTTCCATAAATATATACCACTCTATTTAAAACGTTTGAATTATCCTTTAATTTACTCCGTTTAACACGAAAGTCAATTCCAATCCGGCGTGAGATTATGACAGTTCCTTTAATTTTGATTCAAGGCTTTATAATATATCTTTGACTTCAAATTTCAGATTGTATGAAATGACAAAACTCAATATTTCTTGCTTAATTTCTGTTGCCGTACATTCTTTGTGCTTGTCTTTATACGTTTATAGTGTTAATTTTATAAGTATTTCATTCAATGTTTATATGTCTTTTTAAGGAATATGTTTGTGAGTATCCATAAAATTTTGTTCTGTTTGGGAGTGGCGGTGCTGTTTTCCGGGTGTACTTCCGCCCACTCGCCGGGTACTGATCCACAACCGGTGTCGCCGGTTGAGAATAAGGGGACAAAGGCTGCCGCAACAAAACCTGCGGCACAGCAATCCTCTGAAAAAACTCAAACCGCAGCGGCGAATAATGCGAAAACGACAGTCCACGCTGAGGCTGATAACAAGCCTGCGGCGGCTTCAACCGGCAAGACAGAAATTTCCGCGGCAAATCCACCTCTGGATTTGTCCGAAAAACTGACAGGGCAGGACTCCGTCGAAGGGTTCAACCGCACGATGTACAGTGTGAACCACTTTTTCATCCGCTGGGTTTTCCGTCCGATCGGTTCAGTTTATGGTTCAATCATCCCCCGTCCTGGGATTGACGCGATCAACCGCTTTACTGATAATCTTGGATTCCCGGTGCGCATGTTCAGTTGTTTCTGTGAAGCTAAATTCGGCGGCGGCGGGATTGAATTTTTGCGGTTCCTCTCCAACACGACCCTCGGTGTGGCAGGATTCTTTGAAGTTGCGGACCCGTGGTTCGGATTGCGGCGTCAGGACGATGACTTCGGCAAAGCGTTCTATTGCTGGGGCATCGGGAGCGGATGTTATTTATTCCTGCCCGGCGCCGGTCCGGCAAATGTCCGCGATGGCGTCGGCAAAATTTTCGACTATGCGTTCGACCCCAAGTCGTATATTTATTTCGGCCAGACTTTCACCTATTTGAACCTAGGAACCAGGCAATATGCTGATTATGAGCGCATGTCGCTGGCCAATTGCGACCCGTATCAACTGTTTAAAGATTTAGGCGGCATCAAACGGGAATTGACATTGACAGACTGGAGTCCGGTTTCCAGGCAGGGGCCAAGGGCTGAAACTGCCCCCATGCAGACGGAAACAAAAGACGCGGTTCCTGCCGCTTCCCCAACGCAACAAACGCAGGTCAAGCCGGAAGCTTCTCCGCTGCCGGCTGAATTCGGCGATGATATCATCAGGCTGAACAATTATGACTCGCAGGGAGCCGCAATCGATACACTCAGAATGGTAATGTTCAATATGCAGAAGGACGAAGTTTCATTATGGGTTGACCTGTCATGGTGGAACAGCGACTTCCCGAATCAGGGTTCAGTCCGTTCTGTAAAGATGTATGCCGACAAACCGGCAATGGATTATAAAGTATGGTATCAGGATAAAAAAGATGCTCCGCTGGCAATTGTCATCCCGGGCTTAGGCGGCCATTGCACCAGCACTACCGCCGGCGCGATGGCGGAAGTGCTGTTTAACCGCGGTTATTCAGTAGTGGCCATGAGCAGCGGCCTGAACTGGGAGTTCATGGAATCAGCCTCCTCTGTACTGGTGCCGGGCTATACCCCGGTTGATGCCGCTGACGTCCGGGACGCCGCCTGCAAAATACTGGAAGACCTGACGGTAAATAAAGGATTGAAACCGGAGCGAAAAGTGATGGTCGGGCTGTCTATGGGGGCGCTGCACACCCTATTTATTGCTCAAATGGAAATGTCCGGAGACAAGCTGGGCATGGATCGTTATGTGGCCATTAATCCGCCGGTTAACTTGAAATACGGCTTAAACGAGCTTGACAAATATTATGATACTATGCACCAATGGGGCAATGACCAGCAACAGTTTGAGCAAATGATGAATGCGGCCGGCAAGTTTATGATGCTGATCAAGCGTAAATATCCGTGGGAAGATTATACCGACAGCGTTTCTCCTGGCAACACCACGGTCAAAGACAAAAATGCCCCCCCTGCTGAAAATCTCTATCGGATCAGCTTGAATGAGAATGAAGCCAGGGTATTGGTCGGATACAGCTTCAAACGGACTCTTGATGAGATAATTGTTTCGATTCATCACCGCCAGAATCTGGGTGTCCTGACAACACCTTACAGTTGGGGCAACCGGACGGCACTGTACCATGAACTGGTTGACTATTCATTCAACAGGTATTTGAATACATTCGCGGTAAAATACTATTCTGAAAAGTGGCAGCGCCAGGTCACGCCGGACGAGTTGAACCGTCAATCCAGCCTGACTGCAATCGGACCGCAACTTGCAGATAACTCAAAAGTCAGGGTGATTCATTCCCTGAATGACTTCCTGGAAAGCGACGCCGACCGGACATGGCTGAGAAATACCTTTGCCGACAGAATTGTATTTTTTGAATACGGCGGACACCTTGGCAATCTGTATCTGAAGAAACTGCATGATGTTATGTTAAGCATGCTGGATAACAAATTGCCGCCTGGCGTGTATTTATCTCCTGCCGAACTGCCGGGGTTTATTCCGGAAATAAAACAGGATGAACCGGTCAATACAACGCTTTTTAATATATTTGGCGATACAAATTCTGCCGCAAATTTATAATAATTGACTGAATTTAGCATAATATTTGCCGTGAAACGCAGAAAAACGTAAATATTTTTGAAAAAAATTAGTTCAGCCATTGAATTTGACATTTTTTTTTGCTATGCTAATCTTATTCAACATTTTTTGTAAATGATTGATAATAACTTCAAAAGTATAGGAGTTATGACAGAACTGCAGGATGATTTACGGCCGTCACAGCGTTGTGTTGTCCCCATGACTGCCTGTTGAATTTATCGCAGTTGAGGTAAAAATCAGGAAACGTTAAAGTAAGGATTGACAGAAGTCTACTAACAGGGGACAGTAAAAAACGTTTTAAACAGAACTAGAGTCACAAGTAGTGAGGGGTTAAGAAAAAATGAATATCTATGTCGGGAATCTGCCTTATACATTGAGTGAAGGCGAATTGGAAGAAGCGTTTGGCGCTTTCGGTCAGGTAACTTCAGCAAGAATCATCAACGACAAATTCACAGGAAGATCCAAGGGCTTCGGTTTTGTCGAAATGGCACAGGATGCTGAAGCAAGGGCAGCTATCGAAAAACTCAACAACACCGAATTCGGCGGGCGCACCATTGTTGCAAACGAAGCCCGTCCCCGCGAAGAAAAAGCTCCCGGCGACCGTCCGTTCAGAGGCGGCGGTGACAGAGGCGGCGACCGTCCGTTCAGAGGCGGCGGCGACAGAGGCGGTGACAGAGGCGGACGCAGAGATGACAGAGGCGGACGCGACAGAGGCGACAGCCGCTGGTAATTCCGGCTTACTGATAAGTTATTACAAAGCTGCACTCCCGGAGTGCGACTTTTTTTATACAACCGCGGATTTTTTACGGCTTGACTACGGGCTGCCCCTGTTTGCCGCTGATCAGCGAACTGGGATTCTGCTCCAGATACAGCGCAAGCATTTTGAAGGCATTGAGCGTATCTTCCAGCCGTTTTGACGCTGTCAGCAAATCATTGCGCAGCACGGTGAATTTATATTCTGAAGAGTTCATGAAATTCCTGGCGGTCCCCGTGGTTTGCGGAATATCGGATTTCTGAACTTCGGTCTTCATGAAATCGGCCAGGCTGCCGATCCGGTCAAGCGTCTGGTTCAGATTTTTTACCGTATCATTCATCTTGCTCTCGGTAATCGACTTATTGATTTTCTCGACAATGCTTTTCAATTCCGCGGCGGTAACCTTGATGTCTTTCAGGCTTGACTTGAGGTCTTCATCATTAAGCATCCGGTTAGTTGATGCCAGGACTTTATTCAGATCACTTAATGTCTGGTCATAATTCAGGTTGGCCAGTTTGTTCACCGCTTTTTCGATATTCTCAATGATGGACGCGATTTCAACCATCGGAATGGATGGCACATACAGCATATCTTCCCCGAACGGATGATACTCTGTGCCGCTGGCGGCAGGAAATTGTTGCGGATCATAAAATTTCAGTTCAATATATAAACTGCCGGTAATCCCTTCCAGAGCAAGCCGTCCGCGCAACCCCCCTTTGATGTAGCTTGCAAAATCCTCAGTCAATTTTTTTCTGTATTCTCCAGGTGAGAGGTTCTTGTAAACGGGGTCCATTCTCTTCATCGGAAATTCCATATAAATGTAAATATCTTTCTGCTTGAATCCGATGGAGACATCTGTGACTTTGCCGATGGTTACCCCGCTGTATTTGACCTTCGCCCCGGGTTCCAGTCCCTGCACCGACTGGTTTACCACCGTATAAGCTTTGTACTTCGGCGCGAAATATTCCAGTGCGCCGAGCAGCAGCAGGGAAATCACAATCAGCAGCAATCCGATGGCCACGAAAATCCCGACCTTGTACTTATTGGCGATATTGCTCATAGTATTTTATCCTCTCATTGATAAGCGGTTTAAAAAATCTCTAACCCATTTATTGGTGCTGTGATCGCGCAGATAGCGCGGATCGCCTTCCTCCACAATTCCTTTAATTTCCTTATCCAGGATGATCACCCGGTCCGCCACGCTGTAAATACTGTCCAGTTCATGCGTGACAATCACCATCGTGGTTTTCATGGTTTTGCGCAGCTCCAGAATCAGCTTGTCCAGTTCCGCCGACGAAATCGGGTCCAGCCCGGCGGAAGGTTCATCGAAGAACAGAATTTCCGGGTCCAGCGCCATGGCTCTGGCCAGCCCCGCCCGCTTTTTCATCCCGCCGCTGATCTCGGATGGCATGAAATCAGCGAATGCCTCCAGCCCGACCAAGCTCAGTTTATACTTGGCCACCGCCGAAATCATTTCCGGGGAATAATCGGTAAACTCCTTCAGCGGCAGTGAAATATTCTCCTCCAGGGTCAGCGAACTGAATAACGCGCCGGACTGGTACAGCACCCCGAATTCAAGGGTCAACTGATCCCGCTCCTCTTCGGTTGCGTCAACGATGCTGCGGCCTTTAATCCGGATATCGCCTTTCAGCGGCTTGCTCAAACCGATCATGTGTTTCAACGTTGAACTCTTGCCGCAGCCGGAGCCGCCGAGGATAACAAAGATTTCTTCTCTGCGGACTGAAAAATTCAGATCCTTCAGAATGACATAATCTTCATAGCCGACGGTCAGGCCGGTTACTTCAATCACGTTTTCATTGGCAACAGTCATTTTAATATGGCATCCCCGTTATATAAAGTACAAGTAAAGGATAAATGAACGTGACAAGCGCATCCGCAATCACAATCAGGAATATGCCGCTTACCACCGACGAGGTCGTCGCCCGGCCGACCCCTTTGGCGTCGTTCTGCGCCTCCATGCCGCGCAGACAGCCGACGCTGGCGATCAACACCGCAAAAATGATACTCTTCAGCAGACTTTCAAACACATTGGCCGGCTCTATCGCCTGCAAGGTGCGTCCGTAGAACGCGGAAAATGTGATATCACTGGCCAGAATCGACACCACGGTTCCGCCGATGATGCCGATGATGTCGCCGATAATCGTCAGCAGCGGCATGGCGATCAGCAGCGCTATTATTTTCGGCATCACCAGAATCCGTTCCGGTTTTATTCCCATCGTAGTCAATGCGTCAATCTCTTCGGACACTTTCATGGTGCCGATTTCCGCGGCAAATGCCGAACCGGCGCGGCCGGTACAGATCATGGCAACCATCAGCGGACCGAGTTCGCGGACAATCCCCAGCCCGACCAGGTCGGCCACATAGATATCAATGCCGAACCGCTTCATCTGAGTTATACCCTGAAACCCCAGGATCATGCCCATCAGGAAGCAGATCAGGGAGACGATCGGCACCGCGTCAACCCCGGTCTTGTCTATATAATAAAGTGTTTCCTGCACCGGTATCTTGCGCGGATTTTTAATCATTTTGTAAATAACAATCATAATACTGCCGGAGAAACCGACAATGCTTTTAATGTCGCTGCAGAATTTATAGGCTGCGCTGCCCAGCGTAATAAAGATTGAAGCCGGAACTTTGCTTTTCGCGCCGATGTCTGTATATACTCCGTCTTTGCCGATACCGGATTTTTCCAGCGCTGCCTGCATTTCGTCACTTAGATTGAGCAGGCCGACCGAGAAGCTCTTCTCCGCGGAAAGCGTTACCACACTTTTCAGCAATACGGCTATTCCCGGATCGGATGCCGCCAGGCCGTCCAAATCCAATTCCACCCGCACGGTGTCTTTCAACTGTGCCTTAAGATCATTGAAAACCCGGCTGACCCCGCCGATTTCCATGCCGGGAATTAATCCGGAGATTTTTATGATCTGGTTGTTCTTATCGATTTTTATCATTGAAGGCAATTGCTTTCAGTGGTTTATCTGGCAGCGGTTAATCTGCCGCGGATGGCTTCGGCTATCTCAATTGTTCCTTTGGATGCCGCACCCGCAAAAGCGCCGGCGGTATCCTGCTCAATCTTTACGTTCCGGGTAAATACTTCGCGCCAGACAATCCGCTGCGACGGATATTCCCGGCAGATGACGGAAATGGTAACTGTCACCGTGTGATCCGGCAGATTGCAGCGGAATGTAATGATGTCACCCTCGAGCGTCAATTCCGGCGATCCGCCCTGCTCCCTGTTTCCGCTGAAATAAGTTGCCAGCAAAGCCCGCACCATTTCGTCCGGCGGAGCCGCCCAGCGGTTGAACTCATCAAATTTCACCTGGTGTTCATTAACCTTGAAAACCATCCGGGTTCCATAAGCGCTTCCCGCCTGAAACGGCAATATCATGATTTTCGGTACTGCTCCGGCTTGAGTTATCGCCGGCGACGGCTGAATGTCAAAATAGCTGACCGCCGTACCGTCAGGTTTGGGGAAAATACTGCATCCGGCAAGAAAAACCGTCAATAGTCCGAATATGAATCTGCTCATGGCAATGTCTCCTTAATTTTCTGATAATTAAAACTACCTTTATTTTTTTCTTTGTAAAGCAGTATTCCACCGATTTTAAAATTTATTTCAGATTGACGGACCGCACACCGTACAACGCGGCCCGTAGTTTATTTTGGACACCCGGACTCGTTTGGAACATCTACCCGGCAGAGACGGACGATACTGCATAAACCACAATTTGGACAATTTGGACATGACCTGTGCAAAACCATTTTGACAATGATACCGGCAACTGGTTAAGTTTTTTATTAACAAATTACATTTTTGGCATTTTGGACAGATTGGACAGCAGTTGAAGACAAAGCCATCGGATATTGTCCAACATTCCGGAGCTTTTAGAGCCCGCCCGAGCACAACACTTTTCAGAATATGGCCACATTTCAAACTCCGTATCCAGCAGATGGTTAAGGTTTTCTTTAACAAATGACAAAAATGGAATTTTGTCCATTTCCGAGAGTTTGGAGACCTGTTGAGCACAACGCTTTTAAAATTTTCAAACAACACCGGAAACATATTGGATATGCCCGGTTCATCAAAGACGGACAGCAGCCAAGCCACATTCCGAGAGTTTGGAGACCTGTTGAGCACAACGCGTTTAAAAAATCTTTCCGATACTCGTCCGATCCGGACAGCACTACAAGCAACCCGCATTCCGGAGACTATAGATAGTTGTTGTGCATAATGCTTTCCGGTTTTGACATCTGCAAGAATCTGCATCAATCTACGGATATTACTTTTTATTACCATAAATAGTTAAGTTCAACCTTTATTAATTTCATTTGCTGTCGTTCCCATAAAATATGCGTGTCTTTACATATATAGGAGATTTGTCAACAGGAAGTATAAAATCAGGCTCAATTCAAAGAGAAAATTCAATAGTTTTTTTTACCACGGAATAAGCGGGTTAATGCGGGAAAAATACGGAATGCGGGGAGCGCCGGAGGCACAGAATATTAACTGCTTAAAAATCCATGGAATAAATGTCAGCTCCGGCTGAATGACATTTAAGCAGTCTTCAGTTTGCTATGACAATGGTTACTGGAAAATGGCTTGATACGTTCTGCTCAAATTCCTTAAAATTCCCATTGGCAGTTTCCTGTTTTGAATCTGCAATGATCTCCCTGGTGACATTTTTAGTCTTTTCGAAGACAGCCTTGTTCAGAAAAAACCTGTCGAATTTCTGGCTTAACAAGTTTTCATAAATTGCCGTGTTCTCATCACATTTTGCCTCTATGAAATCAACTCCTTTAAGCGGTGCAGTCGGGTCTTCTTCCTTATATATATTTGTATCTCCGCAAATAATCATATTTTCAGCATGGCTGTTTGCTTTAATCCAATTCGCCAGTTGCTCAAACTGCATCTGCCTGATCTCTTTGCCGTCAGGCAGCTCCTTGAGTTGGATATTCATAACATCAAGGATGAAGTCGGGATTATCCACCGCTTGAAATGTTCCCAATAAAGGCTTTTTCATCTTTCCCCTGAAAATTGTTCCCGGAGTAATGCATTTCACCTGGGTAAGCGTCCATTGGGTACTGTCATATAAGAACCCCAGGCGTTGAGATTTATTCTTAGTATCAATGTAGTAAGTCCAGCCTTTACTGCTTTTTTTCAACTCCGCAACGATAAGATCAAGGTACTGGCATTTTACGACTCCCTTTTCAGAGAGTGACGGCGCGATTTCCTGAATTGCAAAAAGCGCCGCCTTGGAATCCAGAATTTGTGATACATAACGATTGAGGTTAACCGTATCATCCAGCGTATCCTCATTGCCGCCAAGCCATTGCATATTCCAGGTGCCGATGGTGTATAACTTCGCGTCCGCCAGAAGTGATAATGTGCTGAATAAACAAAGTCCAATAATCAAAAATATGCGTTTCATAATTCCCCTCCCGTTTGAGCAGTTTATATAAAATAGAGGCAAACATTCTATTTTCAAGTTCTTTTATATCACCATGAATCGTTAACCGCAGTATGTTTTTTGCTGTTTTTTATTTATCACTATTGATATTATGTATTATATGTGATATTATATAAATCAAAGCAGGGAAATAATATCATGAAGAAGTCTTTATCGGAAAAAGAATTATTAAACAAGCAATATATTGTTCCTGCGCTGTATCGCGGGCTGAAAGTCATTGAATTGCTGTCGGAACATTCTGAAGGTCTTTCAATCGGCGATATGGCGGAATTAAAATTCCCCCCTGCAAGTCTTTACCGGATGCTGATGACGCTTCTGGAACGCAAATATGTAGTTCGGGAAGGCAATGATTTATATCGGTTAAGTCGAAAGATTTTATCTTTGGGGTATAAAGCAATTGATGAATCCGGCATTCTTGAGAAGTCGCTGTCCGCGATGCGAAAACTTCGCGATGTCTGCGGCGAAACTGTGCTTATCGCAGTGCGTCACGGAAATGAAGGGGTGGTGCTCGAAGAGGTTGTTTCAAGTCATCCTGTAAAGGTTACAGTTCAAGTGGGACATCATTTTCCGTTACATACGGCGGCTCCGGGCAAAGCGATGCTTGCATATCTCCCTGAAGAAGAAAAGCAGTCTGTAATAAATGCCATTTCATATACAGTTTTCAATTCAAAAACTATTACTGACATGTCTGCCATGGAATTGGAACTTGCGAGGGTCAAAGAATCTGGCGTCGCCTTCGACCGCGGCGAGGAGATCGAAGAGATAAGATGTGTCGGGGCGCCGGTTTTCAACTATCTGGATTATCCTGTCGCGGCGATCTGGATAAGCGGTCCGAGTTCACGCATGCCGGAGAAGATAATGAAAACATATGCTGCGCTGGTCAAGGAATATGCGGGTGAAATTAGTGTTAAATTTTTATAAATCAGGAGGCTGATATGGATTTGAAGGGCAGGAATATTCTCGTAACGGGCGGTTCTGACGGATATGGGTTCGGAATCGCCAAGGCGCTTAAAACGACTGATTCGAAAGTCTGGATAACAGGACGCGAACAGGCCAAGCTTGACAAAGCGGCGGCGGAGCTTAATGTTTCAGCGATAAAGGCGGATGTGACTTCGGGCACTGACTGGGATCGAGTGTTTGAAACTATTGGCGACCTGGATATTCTTATTAATAATGCCGGCTCAGGCGGCCGTATTGTTCCTGTATCGCAACAGAATGATGACGACATTATAAATACCATAAATACGAATCTTACCGGAGTGATTCTCGGCTGCCGGCGTGCCGCCGGAATAATGTCTGCGCGGCGGCAGGGAATGATTATTAATATTTCCAGCATATGTGCGCTTTATGCCTGGCCGTGCTGGAGCGTTTATACCGCCGCCAAAGCAGGTTTGGCAAAATTCAGTCACGGGCTTTATACGGAACTTCGTCCGTATGATGTACGTGTAACCTGCGTGACGCCCTCGTGGGGACAGACCGCTTTCAATAAGGCGGCAAACATTTCAGGGGCGGCGGAGAATCCGGAATTAAACAAAAAGTGTATTTCCCCCGATGACCTGGGAAAATTGATAAGAGAAATCATTGAGATGCCTGACCATCTGGCAATTCCGGATATCAGCATTATGCCGATGATTCAAGATATATCACCAATGTAACAGTTCGGGCAGTTTCTAATCAGCAACGCACAGCAGGAGGCGGATATGGCAGCCAGTATCTGGCTTGAGGCAGAATCTTTTGATACGCTTGGCGGCTGGGTGGTAGACCAGCAATCCATGGCGCAAATGGGGTCGGCGTATGTTATGGCGCACGGCATGGGCATACCCGTGACTGACGCTGAAACAACTTTTACCATCCCCGAATGTGGTCAGTATACGGTCTGGGTTCGCACACGCGATTGGACGGCTCATTGGAAGCGCGGAACTCCGGCTGGTATTTTTAAGGTTAAAATTAACGGCAAGTGTCTGCCTGAAACACTGGGAACAAATGGCGTTGAGTGGGGATGGCAGAAAGCGGGGATGGTCACCCTGAAGAAAGGCCGGGCTAAAGTTGCTTTGCACGACCTGACCGGTTTTAACGGACGCTGCGATGCACTGTACCTGACATCAGATACTGATGCACTGCCCGAAAACGATAAACATAAGCTTGCCGTATTCCGCAAAAAAATCAGAAAAACCGTCTGTAGTGATGATCCTGTCGTATATGACTTGGCGGTTGCCGGCGGCGGAATAGCCGGGATATGCACGGCTCTCGCCGCCATGCGGACAGGTTCAAAAGTTGTTTTGATTCAGGACAGGCCGGTTCTTGGCGGATGTAACAGTTCAGAGGTACGCGTCAGCCTGGGCGGATTTACGCATACGGCCCCCTACCCGCGCCTGGGCAATGTTGTTGCGGAAATCGGTCCCGTGTTTGGCGGTGGTGGAACTTTTTCAGCGGAAAATTATGAAGACACCCGGAAAGCGAATGTCTTCAGGCTGCAATCCGAAAATCAATACAAACTAGTTCTGAATGAGCGCGTCATTGCCGTGGAGAAAGACAACGATGACCCGCGTAAAATCGCTGCGTTCATCACCCGCAGCGTCCTGACCGGGGCAGAGACCCGTTACCGGGCGCGGTTCTTTGCCGACTGTACCGGTGACGCCGTTATGGCGCGCATGATGGGGGCGGAAGTGATGTACGGGCGCGAAGCCAGGGCGGTATTCAATGAATCGCTTGCTCCCGTGAAAGGGGACAATCAAGTCATGGGACTTTCGGTTTTATGGACTTCCGGCAAGTCGGCCAAGCCTACTGTATTTCCCGACATTGACTGGGGTATTCCATTCAATGAAGCAAACGCGTATTATATTCGAGGGGGAGACTGGGAATGGGAAACGGGGCAATACCGCAATCAGGCTGAAGATACGGAATATATCCGTGACTACGGCATGATGGCTGTTTATGCGAACTGGTCTTACTTGAAGAACCATTCCAAACGAAAGGCGGAATGGGCCTGTGACACACTTTTGTGGGTTTCTCCCATCGGCGGCAAGCGCGAGAGTTACCGTGTGGCCGGAGACTATATCTTAAATCAGAATGACATCGAGAATCACGTCGTTCATCCCGATGCGACCGGCGCAATGACATGGGATCTGGACCTTCACTTTCCTGATCCGGAAAATGAACAAAAGTTTAAGGAGCCTTTCCGTTCCTGCGCCTATCATCGCGGGATCGTCAAGCCATATCCAGTCCCGTACCGCTGTCTTTATGCCAGGGATGTTAAAAACCTGTTTCTGGGTGGTCGCCATATCAGCGCTTCGCATATTGCGTTTTCCTGCGTCCGCGTGATGCGCACATTAGGCATGCTGGGGGAAGTTATCGGTATGGCCGCGACAATCTGCGCAAAGGAAAATGTTAATCCGCGTGACATTTACGAAAAGCACCTTGAGAAGCTCAAGTCCATGATGGAAGCGGGCGTACCGGTTCCCACCTACCACGCATATGAGTGTACCAGTGCGGAAAAGTACCATTTCAAAGATATTGGTTTTATCAGCATTATGCCGCCAGAGACTGATGCCAGCCGGCTTGAAGATCCGGCATTGAAACAGCGGATTACGGCGCTGAATATACAGCACAAATATGATCATCCCATGCTGAAAAAACGAAAGCGCAGCGCAAAAGCAGGAAGAGTTAATAGGGATTAGTAAAAGATAAAAACCTCTGAAATGCAAGACAGAGTCTGACGCTTTCAGTTTTACTTTGGCCTGACCTGCACAGTCAGGTTAAAGTTTCTCCAGACCGGCAAAAACTTGAAGTGCGGCAGCGTACACTCCGGCATTGGCCGGATTCGGCTTGACCGACTCGGCGGCGGCCGTGAACTTTTCATACAATTCATTGAACGGGATTTTTCCTGCCGCATTGGCGGCGCGAAGCGCGGCGCCGAGGCCGGCGGAATCAGCGACGGCGATTTTCTCAATCTCCGCCTGAAATACGTCGGCCAGGATTTGCCGGAATGAACGGCATTCCGATGCACCGCCGGTGATGCGGATGCGCTTGAAATCCTCGCCGATCCAGCGGGAATGCAGTTTCATAGTCAACGCCTGGGATTCCAGGATTGCCCTGATTTTCACAGAGCTATCACTGCCCCCGGAACAGAATTCTTCCGTGCCGTGATATTTTACGCCGGGCTTCAATACCAGCGGGGTGCTTTCGGCGGTGAAATACGGCAGCAGCAGATTTCCGTGATTGCCGGGCGGCGCGAGTTCCGCCATACGGTCAAAGTCACGCCACGAAACAGCGCATGCCGCTTTGATATTCTCTCTTGCAAGCGAGCCGTTAGTAAAGCAGATCAGGCTCATGAATCCGCCGGCCGGATTGCCGAAAACGTGGCCGCAACCGGCCGGGTCAGTCTTGAAGTCCCGCATTGCCGCGAAAAAGGTGTCGCTGGTGCCGAGACTGATTACCGCCACGCCGGGTTCGGACGCGCCGACGCCGGCCAGGCTGCACGGGTTGTCCCCCGACCAGACTGCGACCGGAGTTCCCGGCTTAAACCCGTACTGGGTAAAATACTGGCTCAAGCCGCCGGCAATGGTGTTCGAACTTACCGCCGGAGGCAGTTTGCCGAGCAGGCCCGGCGCGGTAAAATCAGCAATCTCCTGATCCCATTTCAGGGTATTGAGATTCAGCAGATTCATGCCCGCGCCATCGCCGAAATCAATTGGCACATTTTTTCCGCACAGGACCGAGGCCATAAATGAACTGACCAGGTGAATCTGCGCGGTATGACGATAGTTTTCCGGTTCGTCCTTCGCAAATTTGCGAATTTGCGGACCGGTGAAGCGTTCAATCGCCGGAGAGCCGGTGTCCTGCTGCATCCGGTGTCCGAACTGCCGCTGCAATTCAGTACATTCCGCATTGGTCGCCCGGTCCATCCAGATCGGCGAGGTCTTGCGGGAAAGCGCCGGAACCAGCAGTTCCGCTAATTTCTTTGCCGGAATAAGTTCCGCGAGTATTTTCCCGAAATTATCATTCAGATAAACTGAGCCGTGCTGCTGTCCGGAACCGCTGATACCTTTGATCTCAGCCAGCGGCGCATGCTGTTGCTGCAGCCGGGTGAACAGCAGATCGAGAGCGGCAACCCACATCAGCGGGTCGGCATGCTTGACCAGCGGATCGGGATTTTCGAGAAAACCGTTCGGACAGTTATATTCCGGCAGATCTTTGCCGAAATTCACGATTTCCGAACAGATCACCCTGCCCGCTACGGCGTCAATGATCTCCGCCTTCAAACTCTGCGTACTGCTGTCCAGTCCGAGATAAATGCTCATATAAAACCCTGTGAATAATGTTTGTCAGACTATATACTGGTTGATGATGTTTTCAAGCATTTCCTGGCGGCCGCTCTTCAATTCCGGTTCGCCTTTGTCCAGGATGACTTTTTCCAGCTTGTCGAACGAAGATTTGCCGTTGATGACATCCGCGCCGTAACCTTTTTCAAAGCCGGCATAGCGGTCTTTGATAAATCCGGCGATGACGCCGTCCTTGATGATGCGGTCGGCAATCAGCAATGCGCGGGCAAACGTGTCCATCGAGCCGATGTGTCCGTGGAACAAGTCGACCGTATCGGTCGAACCGCGGCGCGGTTTGGCGTCGAAATTCAAGCCGCCGCTGCCGATACCGCCCTGCTTCAGCACCACGAGCATGGCGTAAACCGCGTTGTAGATATTGGACGGGAACTGGTCGGTATCCCAGCCGAGCTGCGGATCGCCGGTATTGGCATCGATGCTGCCGAGCTTGCCGGCGGCGGAAGCCACGGTCAGCTCATGCTCGAAAGTATGCCCTGCCAGCGTCGCGTGATTGGCCTCGATATTCAGTTTGAAATGTTCCAGCAAGCCGTGTTTCTGCAAAAAACCAAGCACGGTGGCGGAATCGAAATCGTATTGATGTTTGGTCGGCTCGTGCGGCTTGGGCTCAATCAGGAACGTTCCTTTGAAGCCGATTTTCCGTTTATAATCCACCGCCATCGACAGAAACCGGGCGAACTGCTCCTGTTCATGGCAATAGTCGGTGTTCAGCAGGGTTTCATAGCCTTCGCGTCCGCCCCAGAACACATAATTTTCGCCGCCGAGCGCCAGCGTGGCATCCATGGCGTGTTTGACCTGGGCGCAGGCATAGGCGAATACATGCGCATCGGGATTGGTTCCGGCGCCGTGGGCGTAACGGGGATGACTGAAGAGATTGGCGGTACCCCACAACAGTTTAACCCCGGTGGATTTTTGCAGTTTGGCGGCCTTTGCCACGATTTTATCGAGATTTTTGCAGGATTCGGCAAAATCTTTGCCTTCCGGCGCAATATCCCGGTCATGGAAACAGTAATAAGGCGCACCCAGCTTGGCGGTGAATTCAAAAGCGGCGTCCAGCGTATCCTCGGCCGCCTTCATCGGATTTCCGGCGGACAACCATGGCCGGCGGAAAGTGCCGGCGCCGAAAATATCCGCACCCGCCCCTTTGAACGTATGCCAATAGGCAACGGCAAAGCGCAGATGCTCCCGCATGGTCTTGCCGCCGACTTTTTTGTCAGCGTCATAAAATTTAAACGTCAGCGGATCACTGGATTTCGGGCCTGCATATTTGACCGATTGCTTAACTTCAGGGAAATAGGTTTTCATCGTTACCTCCGGATTATGATTATTCAATATCACAAATATACTGTTTTTCCAGCAGTTATCCTTGACTTTATAACTAAAAACCAGTATTATCTCACAAAAAAGGCGGTAATATGTCGAATGCGGTAATGGCGAAAGGCGATTATTATTTCGGGAAAGGCGGTTTCCCGGTAATGGTCAAGCATCTCGGACGGAGCCTGGACTTTCAGCATCCGCATGACTTGACCGCGGCTTTACACCGCCATGATTTTTCCGAACTGGTGATTATCGCCAGGGGCAAAGGCGTACACCATATCGACGGGGTTGACTATCCGGTAACGGCGGGCGATGTTTTCCTGATTCAGGGGAATATTGAACATTACTTTGTGGAACGCAACGACATGGAGCATTACAATGTGATGTTCTCCCCTGCCCGGCTGGCCCTGCCGGAATCGGAACTGCGGCAGATTCCCGGCTATCAGGCAATTTTCCACCTGGAACCGGCGTACCGCCGCAGCCACCGGTTCACCAGCCATCTTCAACTCGATCCCGCCGGACTGGCGGCGGTTGAAGAAATCATCCGGCAGATGCAGGCTGAAATCCGGGACAACGCCAGCGGCGCAAATGCCGCGGTTTTCGGGCATCTGGTGGCGCTGATTGTATTTATTTCACGGCAGTATTCAGCGCAGGCGATGTCATACAAACGCAAAGGGCTGCTCCGCCTCGGAAAACTGATCGGGCTGCTGGAAAAAGATTACGCCAAAGACTGGAATCTGGATAAACTAGCCCGGCTGTCCGGCATGTCTAAAAACAATCTGCTGCTGGTGTTCAAAGACGCCACCGGGCAGAGTCCGATAGATTTCCTGCTGAATCTGCGTCTGCGTAAAGCCGCGGAAATGCTGCTGAATTCCGATTGCAACATTTCTGAAACAGCACTAAATACCGGATTTCACGATTCCAATTATTTCACGCGGCAGTTCAAAAAGAAATTCGGACACTCCCCGCGTCATTACCGCGCCGCATCCCGGGAGCAATTGTCCTGAAAAATCAGTGATTCAAGTCTTGATGAGAGTTATGCCGCGCTCTTCGACTTGGATTATGCGGGCTTTGTAAAGACTGCCGATGGCTTTTTTGAAGGTCTTCTTGCTCATGTGAAACTGGCGTTCGATCTCGGCGGGCGTGGTTTTGTCATTCACCGCCAGGAATCCGTTGTAGTATTTCAGCGCATCCAGAATCTTTTCCGCGGCGGTCGGCACTACCGCGCGATAGCCCTGCGGCTGCAGCGCCAGATCCAGTTTGCCGTCTTCACGAATCTTCTTGACATAAGCTTTGGCACGGTCGCCGGCTTCGATAATCTTAAAAACTTCATTGCGGTAAAGCATGCCGGAATATGCGCCGTTGACAATGACGTCAATGCCGATGTCGTTGAAGCCGATCACCAGGATGTCAACTTCCTGATTGACCTTGAAATCAACCGGATCGTAGCGCAGATATTCTTTCACTTTGGTGGTTGCGATTACCCGGTTGGTCTCTTCATCCAGCAATAAGCGCACACAGTATGACTTGCCCGGTTTCATATCGTCAAGCTGCATTTTAAACGGAACGAGCAAATCTTTCTCCAGCCCCCAGTCCAGAAACGCTCCGATCGGAGTTACCTCTTTAACGGTAAGCAAGGCGAATTCGCCGACTACTGCTTTGGGTTTCAAAGTCGTGGCCACCGGACGGTCTTCCGAATCGGTATAAACAAACACTTCGATATCGTCTCTGATCTGCAAACCTTCGGGGACGTATTTATTGGGCAGCAGCACCTTCGAAGTGCCGTCCGCCAGATAAAACCCGAAATCGGAAGGATTCCAGGCCCTCAATTTATTGTATTCGCCAATCTTTATCATAAAACTTTCTTTATTGCTCTTTTTGTTCAGGGAACCATAATACACTTTCAAACCAGGAAAACAAGGCTCGAATCCATCAATCAACGTCAGAACAGCGGCGTCACGCATATCCACAGCATAAGAATTCCGAACGAAAAAATCGTCGTCGGCACCCCATACCTGGCAAATTCGCGGAAAGAAATTTTTACGCCGCAGGTTTCAGCCTCCTGCATCATAATAATATTGGCGACACTGCCGATGATAAACATATTCCCTGCAAATGAATTGGCCACAGCCAGCACATAGCCATTAACCGGAGAGCTGAAATCCAGCAGCTTCACCAGCAGCATTACCGCGGCGGAATTATTGATCAGGTTGCTGAGAACTCCGGTAACCAGCGCCAGTATGCAGGAATTATGCAAGTCAATGCCGCAGGTTTCAAGCAGATGGAGCATGGGCGCCGCCATTCCGCTGTTGTAAAATGCCCCGACCACGACAAACAAACTCATAAACAGCAGCAAAATCTGCCAGTCAACCAGCGTCAGCACTTTTTTGCTCTGAAGCCGCTGGCTGCACAACAGCAACCCGGCCCCGGCCAGCGCGACCAGATAACGCGGCAGCGGGGTGAAAAACAAAATGACTATAATGCAAATCATGCCGAGTCCCTTGGTCGTCCGCCAGTTATCGAACGGGGTTGTATCCTCCGGCTGACCGGGAACAATCTCATTTTCCGCAAGATAGAAACTGCGGCGGCCAAGCAGATAGATTATACCGAAAGCGCCGGCCATGGACAGGGTTACAGGCAGCGCCGCCCACAGCATATATCCGCCGAAACTTAAATGTCCGACCTGGCCGACAAGCACGTTCTGGGCATTGCCGATCAGCGTCAGCGCGCAGCCGATATTGCTGGAAAGGGCCAGCCCGACCAGAAAAGGAACCGGATTCAGCCGTTTGCGCAGCAAAGCCACGGCAACGACAGGAGTAAACGCCAGACAGATCACATCATTGTTAAGAAACGCCGACAGTATGCCGCTGGTGACCATCAGCAAGGCGAGAAAATATACAGGACGGTCCAGACGCGATGAAATACGGTCGGCGACTTTATGATAAAATCCGGCATAATGCAGTTGCGCGGAGATTACCATCAGACTGAAAAGCAGCAGCATCGTTTCAAAATTAACCGAATCCACGGCTTTCTTCAATGAAATACAGCCCAGCGCCAGCATGGCTATCGCGCCCAGCAGGACTATTGCAGTGCGGTCCAGTTTGAGCCCCCAGACACGACCGGCGGCCAGACCGGCATAAGTGGCACAAAAAATAATCAGCGTCGCAACCGCTAAAAATTGATTGTCAATCTGATAAAATATATGCACGCCGCACGCTCCGTATTCATTTCCCCGAATCCTGTATGAAAAAATATACCGTTAAACCGGGAAAGCAAGAGCATATGCAGTTGCCTGGGCAGCTATTCAGGGAAGCACTTATTACTGTCGGGCCGGATAACCTTTCTGCCGTTGAGCGGCATTGATGAATGCCAGCATATTTTCCAGCGGCACGTCACCTTCCACTCCGTGTGCCGGTGCGAAAATATAGCCGCCGCCGAGGCCTTTCTCCAGCAGTCGTTCAGATTCGGCTACCACCTGCTCCACAGTTCCATATGGCAGCGTCCGCTGGGTGGAAAGACCGCCCCAGAAACTAAGCCGTCCGCGATATTGATCCATCAGCGCGTAAGTATCCATGACTTCCGGCTGAAACGGATTAAAGTTATTCAGGCCAATACCAACCAGATCGTCAAACAGTTCGTCAACATCACCGCAGGAATGAATGCTGACCAGTTTGCCGGCGTCTCTGACCACGCCGTAAATACGCTTCAACTGCGGATAAATAAATTTTTTCCACAGGACCGGCCCCATGATCAGGCCATGCTGCTGCCCCCAGTCATCCCCGAAATGCACCACGTCAATATCATACTCCAGCGCCCTTTTTACTATTTCGATATTATAATCAGTAATAGTGGTCAACAGCTCTTCGACAAATTCCGGATTTACACACATGTCCATCAGCAGATTCTCCATGCCGCGCATAGTCCAGGCGCGTTCAAACAATGAAAAACCTATCGAGAACATCCGGAGCAGATCAGGATGTTGTTCAATCTTAGCTCCAACCGCGGCGTCAAATGCTGCTTTGTCCGGTAACGGCGGCAGTTTGTAATCTGCAAGCGCCGGCTCCGGGATCAGCAGATTCCTGACCACGCCGATATCTTTATCTTCGCTACGGTCCCATACCACACCGAAAAAATCCTTATAGCAGTCATTGCCAATATCCTCAAAGCCGCCGAATACGCTCATCCCTAAAATATGGTTGTCAAAAACTGTTTCAAGATCGTCGACAGCATAATGCGCTTTCAACTTTTCCCCGGCCTCATAAGTAAACCCGAAACACCAGGGGGTATATGGTACCGGCTCACAGCGCATAGCTTTCAGCGCCACAGTTCTCTTGTCCATTTCAGTTTTCATGTTTTATTTAATCTCCGTTGTTTATATTGATTTATGCAATTATCGTATTAAACTAATATTAATATAAAGCATGATGGAGATTTACGGAATGTTAAATAAAATCAAAAACATTCGAAAAATAAGCAATATCCCGAATTCATGTATTGAAAAATATCTTGATCTGAAAGGGAAAAAGGCTAATCCGTTGAAGGAACTAGGGGTTTATTATTCAGGTATCAGTCTGCTCAAAAGCGGATACCGGATCGGCACCCCCGACCATCAGGATACATATATAATTATTTTCACCAAATCCGGAGCCGGCTGTCTGCTCACCAGTCAGGGCGAGATCATCATGACCGGCGGCACCGTAACGGTCATTCCCGCCCGGGAACCATGTTTCTGGGAAGTTTACCGGGACGAATGGACAATCCTGTGGTTTCACTGCCGGGACACAGCCTGCTGGCAGCATCTTAAAGGGCAAGTTCTGTACAAACCGACAGCGGTGATTCCACGCCTGGAAAATGCCATGACCGGCTATCTTCAGGAAACTGCCGATCATCCCGCAGAGCCGGGACCGGAAACCGCAGCCGAACTTTACTGCCGGATTATTGCTTCGCATCTGAGCAGATCATTGCAGGAATCGAATCTGGTCAGCAGCAGTCAGCTTGAACTGGAAAAACTCCGGGATGAAATTAAGAGCTCTTTGAGCAGGAACTGGAACACAAAGCTGATGGCGAAAAAGCTCAACATCTCAGCATCCACCCTGCAAAGACGCTGTCTCGACAGTTACCGCAAAACACCCCGGCAAATCCTGATTGAAATACGGATGGAATACGCTGAAACACTCGTCGAATGCACCGATTATCCGCTGAAGACAATTGCCCATTCAACCGGCTACGGCGACGAATTCATTTTCTCCAGCGCGTTTAAAAAGTATTTCGGGCTGTCGCCGAAACTCTACCGCAGAAAGCAAAAAAAGTGTTACACTAATTTGCCGTCTTTAAAGGCAAAATGATTTTGAATTCAGTTCCGGCCGCGGAAGACTCAACAGAGATCGACCCGCCGTGAGCTTCGACAAACTGCCGTGCGATAGCCAAACCCAGCCCGGTGCCGCCGGATTTGCCGTAGGTTGTAAACGGCGTGAACAGCTTATCCTTGATCTCCGCCGGTATTCCAGGGCCATTGTCTTTTACCCGGATTACCAGTTGTTTATCTTCAACATTCGCGCAGACTGCAATTGCCGGCGCCGGAATTTTATAATCCGTCAGGACATCCACGGCATTCTGCACTAAATTCAGCATAACGCGCTCAAGCTTACTTATATCCCCATCAAATATAACATCATCCGGAGTATTTATTTCCAGGGTAATATTGCGCTGCCCCAGTAAATCCCGGATTCCCTGCCGCACTTGACCGATCAATTCATTCAGATGTATTTCCTGCTTGGCGACCGCATTGTTGCGAACAAAGTCAAGCACGTCATTAACCATTTCAAGACCGCGGTCGGCAGCTTTTTCAATCATTTTAAGATTCTCGTACAGCTCCTCTTTATTATCCATTTCTTCGAGAGAAATTTCCGCCACCCCCCTGATTCCGCCGATGGAATTGCGCAAATCATGACTGAGCATTGACAACGCCTGCCCGACTGCGGACATTTTTTCATTCCGTACCAGCGCTTCCTGCAAATCAATATTTTTAATGGCAGACGCCGCCTGTTCCAGGAACAGGCGGACCAGATATACCCGCTCAGTGTGAAGAACCGCATTGCCGCGCTCAAACAATGTGACAATTCCATATTCATCCAAAGCAAAATATAACATTCCTCTGGATTCATACATCCGGTTTTCAAGATTCAACGGGATCGAGTCCAAATACCTGGCGGCAACTTCTGACTCCACTAGTATCCCGGTTGCAGAAATTACTACGTATTTATCCTGGCGGCGGATAGCCAGTAAAGCAGAATTGCAACCGAGAATTTCGGAAACCTGGCCTAAAACATTCTGCAGAAGTTTATCCAGTTGCCAATGCTGGGCGCGAATTTGCGAAAAAACTTCGATCAACTCTTCAAGATTGCGGGTTTTGTTCCATTCGTAAACCGCCTTGGTGGCAATCTGGAGAATTTCATCTATTGAAAAAGGCTTGCAATAATAAGTTACATTGGCCCCGGCCTGTGACACAATCTCATCAATGGAATGATCGCTGTAAGCAGTAACAAAAATAATTTCAGCACGGCTGTCAATTTTCCGGATTTGAATAACAGTCTCCAAGCCGTCCCAGCCCGGCATGCGCATATCCACAAAAATTGCGGCATACGGTCTGTTTTCTTCACAAGCTTTCCTGACTGCTTCAAATCCCTCTTTCCCGTTTGAAACGTCGTCAATCTCAAATCTCATGACTGCCGGCGAAGTAAGCTTTATATCTTCAAGAGGATTTTCATCGCCAAATAGATCCGCTGCGGCATCAGACAGTTCGCGCAGATTTCTGTGATTGGAGCGGACGGGAATAAGTATTTCCCGGAAACTGTCCCTGACCGTCTCCTCATCGTCAATCACCAGTATGCGGGTATTAAATTTTTTAAACATGTTCCAATCCTCCTGTTCTTTAATAAAATAATTTATGTTGTTATTTCCAGCGGTAATGTAATCTTTACTGCAGCACCCTGTTCCAGACCGGGGCTGCTCAGTTCAATTTTACCGCCGTGCGATTTTATAATTGAAGCACACTGATACAGGCCGATTCCGGAGCCGCGGTTCTTTGTGCTGAAACCGTTCTCAAAAAACCTGGCTGCCTGCGCAGGATCAAAACCGGCGGCATTGTCGGTTATTTCCATAATCTGCTGCTGGATTTCCTGTCTTAATGCAATCTCGATCCGGCGGTCTTCCGTCCGTCCGGCAATATCAAAAGACTCAGTTGCATTCTTCAGCAGATTGATCAATACTTGAATAATGCGGGTTTTATCCACTTTAATTTCCTGAATGTCCGGTTCAACTTTAAACACTACCTCAATCGCTCTTTTTTGCAGCGAAGCAGATAACATGGACACCGCATCATCGGCCAACTGTTTCAGTGACACGCTGGACGGCAAGGTTTTGCTGCCTCCGGCGTAAATCCGCTGCAACGAAAGCACATCATTGATATGGGACACCAGATTAGCCATCTTGCGCGAGGTTTCCAGTATGTTGTTTTTTCTTTCCGACAGCGACTCCTCAAGTTTTGCCAGAAACGCCAGCAGTTTCGTTATCTTCTCCTTGCCAAAAGCATGTACCACTGCCTCGGACTGCTCATTGAACATTTTCCGCAGCATAGACACTGATTTTATTTCCGGCCAGCCGCCGTCGCCAATATGTTTTATTGCCAGTGTGCCAACACCGGTGATGGCATTGCCGATATCATGCAGCACACTGCCGGCCATCAATGCTCTGCCGCGCTGTTCCGCCTCCTGTTCGCTGGCTTTTTCGGCCCGCAGACGGTCGCGAATATCCTTGAAATTCTGAATCATTCCAATAACTTTGCCATCCTTGTCACGATACGGAACAGAGGTAACAATACAAGGGATTGATTCGGTTTTTGTCTTCAGAATAAAATCATATTCCGTGCGCCGCGGCAGATCAAGCATCTTTTCAAATGTACAGTCCTTTAAACCGCAATGCTTCTCTTCGCAGACGGAAAATTCATGACAGTAATGTCCAATAACTTCAGCTCTTGGCAAACCGGACATTTTCAGATACTGTTCATTGGCCTCAACAATTTTATGGTCCCGGCTGACCACCCGCATCCCGTCACCGGCAGTATTGAATATTTGCCGGATCTCCTCTTCCGCTCGTTTGCGCTCCGCCAGTTCCTGCTTGATTCTTGCAGAAGCTTCAATGCGTTCAGTGATGTCTCTGCCGATGCCGACAAAGCCGGTAACATCGCCGCCGGCATTCTTAAGGATTGAACCGGTTAATTCGTAAGGAATTGCTTTACCACTTCTAATTACATAATTGGCTTCAATCTTGACTTTGTCCTCCGTCCACATTTTTTTAACAGCTTCAGCAATTCGCGCAACATCTTCCCCCGCGAAAAATTCAGATATTTTCTTTGAGGACAATTCCGCGTCGCTGTAACCGGAAACCCGGTTGCAAGCCTGGTTCCAGCGCAAAAGGATGCCGTTGCAATCAAAAACATAGAAGATATCATCAATGGCATTTATGGTATTCTCATTGAGCTTATTGGCTTCCGCCAGAGCATTCTCCGTCTGCTTGCGCGCAGTGATATCGCGGGCTATTCCCAGCACGCCTGTGATATCTCCATTTGCATTATGCATCGGGGTTTTAATAACTTCAAACAGTCCCCGGAAGCCGTTGTCGGCCAAACTCAGCCACTCCTCATTAATACAGGATTTGCCTGTCGCCATAACTTTCTCGTCGTAAGCACGGAAAAAATCTGCTTGAACGGTGTCAAAGAAATCGTAATTGCTTCTGCCGATAATGTCCGATTTTTTCTGCCCGAAAAGGCGTTCAAAAGCCGGATTGCAACTGATATAGAGACCGTCCGGGCTTTTCAGCCAGACCAAATCCGGAATGGCTTCCACCAGGGAGCGATACATATCTTCCGAATAGCGCAATTTATCTTCAATCCTTTTCCTCTCGGCAAGTTCCTCCTCAACTCTCATAGCAGATTTGCGCAACTGGTAATTTACTCTGTAAACATAGATTAAAAAAAACATGATCATGCAAAAAAATATAAAGCCGAAAATAACCCATAGACGATACTCTTTCCAGAACGCGGCAAGTGTTACGCGTCCATAGCCTTCGTATGGTCCGATACGCAGTTCCTTCAAGCACTCATTGACCGGATTATAATTCAGCGGCGCCGTCCACCCGGCGATTCCGGCGGCAACAGCGGCATTATCCTCCGGCTTCATCTGCATTAACGCCACCATCACTCTTTCGCCAAGCCCGTGCGGAACATGCTCCAGTTCTGCAAACGGCCATTCCGGATAAAGCTGAGTCGAGCATAACAACGGAAACCGGCGCGCCGGGTATTCAACACGATGAATAATTTTAAAATCATCCGGATTGACCCGGCCTTCACTGATCATGCTTTCCAGAATGCCGGAAGTTACCGTCCCGGCGTCCGCCTGTCCGGCCTTGACCGCCATGACTGCCGCATCGTTGGTTCCGCCAAACCGCACAGAGGAGAAGTCCCGGTATGGGTTTATATTGTTCTGCTGCAGCAGCCGCCAGGCCATTTGCCAGCCGCCAAACGAAGTTTCATCTGAAGCAATGAAACTTTTACCCTTGAGATCAGACAGTTTATCAATACTTTTATTCGATTGTAAGCAGAAAATAATTCCGCCATATTCATTATAATAATTGCCTTTGTAGCTTTTTTCCATTGACGCTATCCGGCTGACATTATAATCCATTTCCAGCGTAACGTAAATCGAGGAGTTCACCAGAATGAAATCGACTTTTTTATTCTTTACCGAATCGTTTACTTCACTGTAGGCTAACGGAACTATTTTAAATTTATATTCCGGAATATTCGAGGACAGGAAAGCAGCGGTGGGTTCCCATAGTTTCTGGCAGATATCCTTGCCGCGCAAAGCCAGCACTCCGATTCTGATCTCCTGCTGTCCGGCGGCAAATCCGCAGGAAATAGTAAATCCTGCGATAAAAATCATCACCAATAACTTCAACTTGAAAAAAAACATTTTATAGTCCAGTCTTGTTCAAATTTTCTACTGGCGTAATCTTCAAAAAAATTATACCGTATGACTATAGAATACGTTGAAGATAAAAGCAAATTTTAAAATGGCTATATCGTATCTTTGCATTCAAAATCGTTTCCTGCTTGACGACACAAATTACCGGGTTAATATATAACTGCATATTTTATGTAGCGAACAAGGAGGAAAATTTATGATCACAATCAAAAATAAAGAACTGAAATGCGGATTAAGGATGCCGGTATTCGGCATGGGAACCTGGATGATGGGCGGAAATTCCGAGCGTGACGCCGGCAATAACGGCGATGCCGACACCGCCGCGCTGATCGCCGGATTTGAACGCGGACTCACCCATATTGATACTGCTGAAATGTATGCAGGCGGCTTTGCCGAAGAAATAGTCGGCCGCGCAATCGCCGGCAGAAAACGGTCAAATCTGTTCATTACATCTAAAGTCTGGAACACCAATCTGAGTTATGACGGCGTTTTACGCGCCGCCGAAAGCAGTTTAAAGCGGCTTGGAACTGATTATCTTGACCTGTATCTGGTGCACAAGCCGAATGACGATATCCCGCTGAAAGATACCATCCGCGCACTGGACAGATTGCAGGATGAAAAAATTATCCGTAACATAGGAGTAAGTAATTTCTCAGTAAAACGCCTTGATCATGCACAGGCACTGTCCGGTCATAAGATTGTCGCCAACCAGGCTCATTATAATCTCATTTTCCGGGAACCGGAAGTTTCCGGGCTGCTGGATTATTGTGGACAGAACGATGTAATGCTGATCGCCTGGCGTCCGCTGCAGAAAGGCGGGTTGACCGCCAGCGGCGGGGAATTTCTGAAACCGCTATGTGAAAAATACGGCAAAACGCCATATCAGCTCATGTTGAACTGGCTGATTTCGCAGCCCGGCGTAGCAACAATATCCACCATGCGCACGTTAAGACATCTTGATGAAAATCTAGAAGCGGTTGAATGGAAAATGGCTAAGGAAGACATCGAGTTTATCCGGAAGAAATTCCCGGAACAGCAAAGCGTTTCAGAAGTTCCGTTGTCCTGAAAAATTGCGGTCAATGCTTTCCGATATAGGTCAGGATGGTCTGCATGAGATTTTCGAATACTGACAGCCTGGCCAGTTCAAAACCATGGCTGTTCTGGCAGACATGCCCCAGCACGGCAACGCGCGCGGCGGCGCCTGCCTGGCAAATGGCGCTGGCATCCGAAAATGATTTTTCGTAAACTACCGGCTGCAATTCGGTTCCTGCCTCGCGGGCAGATTCCAGTAAATCCCGGATCAGCCGCTGGTCATAATTACAAAGCGCATCCTTGCTCCAAATTCCCGGACGTCCATCGAGTTTCAAAACTGTCTGGTCAGTTATGGCACAACCGTCAACAGCTATAAATATTTCAGGTTTTTCACGCAAGGCCATTGCTCTGGCCCCGTAACAGCCGCCTTCTTCGTGTACTGTAAAAGCGATAATCAGCGGCGCTGACGGACAAAATCCGCGTTCTTTTAAAGTCTTCAACATTAAAAGCAATATCGCGACGCCGGCGCGGTCATCAAAACTCCATGCCGAAATCAGCGGCGAATTTTTTCTGCCAAAAACATAGGGCCCCCTGCCCTCTTTCACCGGAACCGCGCTGGAACCGGGACGGACTCCGGCAGCTTTAAGCTCCTGCGGGGATAATCCGGTAATGATCCTGACACCATGCCAGTCCGGCGCCCATACGCCGTTTCCGACAGCGTTCGCATGCGCCGACCCCATAGAAAACAAACCGGAAACGGTATTGTCATTATCCGTCATAATCACAACCTGGCATTCTCCCAGTTTGCATGGGTGCAGTCCGCCGGAAGGGCCCACGCGGAGATTGCCGCTCTCCTCAATCGCCGTCACCACCATGCCGACTTCGTCCATATGTGCCGCAAGAATGGTTTTCGGCTTAGTCTGGTCCTGACACTCCAGCCTGATCAGCACATTGCCGGACGCATCAGTCTCGCTGTCCACGCCGAAAGCGGCGAGCTTCCCGCGAATCACGTTCGCCATCATCTCTTCACGTCCGGGCGGCGCCGGAACGCGAATCAGTTCGGCTAATATCTCCACAAAAAATTTATTGAACCCATCCATCGATATATGTTGCTTTCAGATTAAGGGTTAATCAGTCCAAGGCGAAAGATTTTCTCAGCGATTTCATAACTTCAGGAGCGGGCGTGACGGCGTTTTCCAGAACGGCATTGAATTTATCAACCAGCAGTTCCGCAATATGCCGGTGTACGGCTTCGATTGTCTCAACCGGCGACTGTTTACTCAAGGATTTGTATAATTGCATGGAATTTACCACCAGCGTTTCAGTGTTCGGATAGCCGGAACACATCAGGTTCCACGGCGCCAGTTGCTCCTGATCGCCGGCGCTGCGGAAATCACTGCGGAAAAGCACTGCCGGTTTATTAATGGACTTGGCCGCGATAAATTCTGCAACAGTGCCGGAATCAGCATCGCCGCCGTCAAAATTGAACAGCGCCAGATCGGCATTAAACAGCGCATTCAAATCTTTTCTGCGGATCTCGTCAAAACTTAATCCGTCAGTATCCATATCCTGCGGCAGAAAACACTCGAAACGCCCGTTTGCAACTTTTCCGATCTGCATCGCCAGCATCTGGTTGCCGGTCAAATGTTTATGATCAAACAACTCCCCCGCAAAAAATACAATAAATTTCCTCATTGCTTCTCCGGCAAAAAATACTTATTAAACGTACATAAATATAACGCAGCAAAAGACGCTGTTCAATACATGGCATGGTGCGGGGCCTGGAAGAAATTTTATATTAAAGAACTTTACTGTCCCCGGTGCCTGCATCCTTGGATTTGGCAAGCCAGTTATTGATAGTCGCAATGAATAACTCATTGTTGATCGGCTTGGTAATATAATCGTCAATTCCCGCCTTTATGCATTTTTCCTTGTCACCCTTCAACGCATAGGCGGTAACAGCAATAATCGGCGTATAGAGGCCGGTCGCGGCTTCGTAATTTCTGATTTCAGCGGTCGCCTCCAGCCCGTTCATGACCGGCATCTGAATATCCATCAGCACCAGGTCAAATTTCCCGTTTTTATAAGCCTCCACGGCTTCCGCGCCATTAAATACCGCGACTACATTATGATTCCGCTTCTGCAACAGGACTTTTACCAGATAATTGCTGGTCTTGTCATCTTCGGCTAAAAGAATATTGGCACCTTTTTCCGTGATTTTCGGCACAGAGTCTGCAACCGTATGTTCTTTTTTGTCATCTGAATTTGTCGGCAGGCCCAGTTTCACGATGAAAAAGAAACTGCTTCCGACGTCTTTAATGCTTTCGACCCAAACTTTACCGCCCATCAACTCAACCAGTTGCTTGGTAATGGCCAGCCCCAGGCCGGTACCGCCGTAACGCTTTGAATAAGAACTGTCCAACTGGGTGAATGCACTGAACAGGCAGTTCAATTCATCTTTCGAAATCCCGATGCCGGTATCAGACACCTTGAACAGAACTTCGATATTCTTGTCGCCAATGCTTCTCAGCATCACCGCAACAGTGATTTTGCCGATATGAGTGAATTTTACCGCGTTGCCGATAAGATTGGCCAGCACCTGACGGACCCTTACCGGGTCGCCGAGCACATTATGCGGTATTTTCGGATCATACTCCAAAGATATGTCAAGCCCTTTCTGCTTAACTCCAATCCGGAACAGATCAATGACTTCCTTGAGACATTCCTGCAGATGAAAAGGCATCTTCTCCATCTTCATCTGTCCGGCTTCAATATTCGAATAATCAAGAATATCGTTTACCACCCGCAACAGCGACTCGGCTGATTTCTGCACAAGCTTCAAATATTCTTTCTGATCATCATCCGCAGATTTGGACAAAGCAAGCTCGGTCATGCCGATAATGCCGTTCATCGGAGTGCGGATCTCATGACTCATATTGGCCAGAAACACGCTCTTCGTCCGGCTTGCGTGTTCGGCGGTTTCTTTGGCCGCAATCAACTCACGTTCAGCCTTGATCCGGTCTGTAATGTCATGCACGATGTAATAATAGTACTGCCTGCCGCCGATATTGATCGGAGCGCTGTATACTTCAACATCCACCACCGAACCGCCGGACTGTTTGTGTTTCGAATAAAAATGCCGCTTATTCTGCGCCGGTTCACTCTTCATTTCCGCCGTATGCTCCCGTGGAAGCACGACAATGTCGAAAATGCTCATGTTTCTTAATTGCTCTGACGAGTATTTGTAAAAATCACATGCCGCCTGATTCGCGTCTGCAATCATTTCCGTCTGCGGATCGGTAATCAGCATAACTGAATGGTTGTCTTCAAACAGGCTGGCGTACCGCTCTTCGCTTTCATACAACTCAATTTTGGTCTTATGAAAATGGTATACCAGCATCGCCACTGCAACACTGAATGAAAAAAACATCCCCAGCAGATATCCGAAAGCATCCGCCCATTCGTAACCGGTAAGAAACGGATAGTCAAGCTTGTGCATTCCCCAGAGAATAAACAACACCCCGAGCACGATGCTGTCTGTCCGGTTGGGCATTTTCAAAATGAAGAACTGCGAACCGATCCAGATGTAGATAATCGACATTAAAACATATATTGGAATGACGATCAAAACATCATTTACATCGCAGGAGAGGCCGAACGCGATCCAGGCCAGCATCAATACCGCCACCACATACCAGGCGATGCTGTACTTCCGGGACAGAAACATGAACATCCCGATCGCCAGCATCACGACGCTGATCACGCTGGCGCAGTAATATCCGGCAGTAAAAAAACTGAAATCGGGATACTTGATAGTTGCAAGGGCAAACCCCAGATGCATGGTATAAAACATCCAGCTGCACGTCCAGACCAGCAGATATTTCTTCCGTTCAATGATATAAATATACAGGAAAGCCAGCGAGAGAAGCAAGGTCGCCATGATTGCGGCAAGTAACACGGGAGGCAGCCACAGTGAGTTCATCTCTCTCCTCCCGTATTCAAATAGTAAAAACTACAATTTCGAGCCATTATAAAACACTGTCTCATATTTATGATTACATTTATAAATATAATTTAAGATTAATAATTTTCCAGTTTAATATCTATAACATTAGCCTGAATTATTCATAAATCCGGATACAGCACCCCGGGTATGACAAAAGTGCAAGCTTATGTTTCCCGATAACAACCCCTAACGGCGCCGGAGTATTACTGATAAACTTTTTAACTGTTATTTTTAATTTTGAGCAATTCATCGTATATTATGAAAAATTTTTAAAATGCAGATTCTGAGACTAAAAATTAAAACCATGTTCACAATAGTAACTCAGGAAGGTTAAAATCATGTGGCAACTATTCGCATTACTGGCCGCGCTGTTTGCGGCGCTGACCGCCATTCTTGCCAAAATCGGAATTAGAGGCGTTGATTCCAATCTGGCAACCGCTATCCGTACAGTAGTGGTCATCCTTTTAGCCTGGGGAATTGTTTTCGCTCAAGGCGGTCATCATGGAATCATCAAACTGAGCAGAACAAACTGGACCTTTCTGCTTTTATCCGGATTGGCCACCGGGTTGTCATGGTTGTTCTATTACAAGGCTATTTCCATCGGCGATGTGTCAAAAGTAGCGCCAGTCGACAAATGCAGCATCGCGCTTACCCTGGTTTTATCTTTTCTTATTCTGGGAGAACAGTTAAGCGTTAAAACCATCATTGCCGGCGGCTTGATTACCGCCGGAACCCTGGTCATGATCTGGAAATAGCTGAAGAAGGAGTACGTAATGTTAAAAAAATACAAACAGACCAGATCAATGTTAATGGCGGCCATGCTTTTGACGCCATTGTCCGGAATTTCATTAAAGGCGGCGGAAAGCTCCGACGCCGGTATTGCCGCGCCTGACCAGGCTACTCCGCAAATGCAGGAACGGGCGGTCACTCTCAGCCGGATACTGAACCGCAAGCCGGAATATCGCCGCGGCGTGTTTATGTATGACCGCACAGTATCCGTATATGAGCAGAACCCTGAAAAACTGGCCGCCAGATGCAAAATGCTCGGCCTTACAGATATTTATTACAGTTTCAGCGACAAACATGCAGCAGATAAAAAATACAGCGGCCGGGCGGCGGCGTTCAACGCGGCATTCCATAAATACGGACTGAAAGTTCATGCGCTGAAATATGACGGTGGGGAAGCTTTTGCCTCCGATGCTTATGTCAAAAAATCAGCCGGCACCGTGCTTGACTATAATCAGACCGTAAAACAAGAATCGCGCTTTGACGCGGTTGTCGCCGACCTCGAACCGCATATCTTGAAAAAAGGCCGTTCATATCTGCCCAAAGACCTGAAGTATTACTGGGATGAAAAAGGTTACGGTCCGGATAAAAGCAATGACCAACTGGTGAAGCAGGCACAGGCCATCTTAACCATGGCAAAACAGGATTTAAAAGGTCTGGAGATTGCCGAAGCGCTCGGCTGCTTTTTCGAGACCCGCTATCAGAAAGGCGAGCTGCCCAGCGCCTCAATCAATAATTTTCTTAAACCATGCGCCTTTGTCACATTGATGGCCTATGCCAACAAACCGGATAAAATATGCCGGATGGCGGAGGCTCAGTTGAAAAACAGCAAGCGCCCGGGCAGTGTGGCAATCTGCCTGAAAACCAGTGTCGGCACCCTTAATGACGATGCGATTGAAACCTCGCTGCAGCCGCAAGGCTGGGACAAGCTGATTGAAGCCGCGGAATATGTCACCAGGAACTCAGAAAAATATCCATCATTCCGCGGCATTGATTTCTTCGAATATGCCGGACTGGAAAAAATGTGGGAAAACCAATAGTGACCTTGATGATTTTACTATAGTAAGCAAAATTCACGCCGGACATGCGGAGATTCAGCCCGCAAAATATTGACAGGTGAAAATACCAATGAATTAGTCTCTATTGAAAATTTAAAATGAAAAGACGGGAAATATTAAAATCTCCGGGATATTAGATCAGTTGCAAATGCTTTCTGTTCAACTGATGTCCCAAATAGACAAAATGTGATATTGTTCATGCCGACGGGCTTAGGTGAATCCAATATCTGTCTGGAAAAGACGGTCATGGATGTATCCCGAGTGGTTAAAAATGAAGGGAGAATACCCGCCGTAAGAAATGCTTCTCCGGCGGGTCTGTTCTGCGATTACTTATTCTACGGGGCTGAAGCTGTCTTTGCCGACGCCGCATTCCGGGCAGACCCAGTCTTCCGGAATGTCTTTAAATTCTGTTCCCGGTTTAACGCCGTTATCCGGATCGCCGACTGCCGGGTTATAGATGTAGCCGCAAACATCGCACACAAATTTCTGCATTCTCATTCTCCTTGTTGGGGTGTTCTTACTTTGTTATTTTATTTGTCCGCCGGTTATTTACTGCCGGTTTCAATTTTCTCGATCAACCGTCTGCCTGCCGCCGTGCCGGCATTGAAGCATTCCTGAAGCGCCGCCTGATCCGGCACATATTTGGCTTTTACGCCTTCACAGGTCAGTTCCACGTCAGTTGCCGTGAGGTAGTCGTTGATTTGTTTTATGGACTCGCCGCTCCAGCCGTAGGAGCCGAACGCGAATCCGATTTTATTCAACGGCCTCAGCCCCTTGAGATAGGTCAGGATATCCGCGATTGTCGGCAGCAGTTGATTGTTGAGAGTGGAACTGCCGAAAATCAGCGCACCGGACTTCAACGCCATGGTTGCGATATAACTGCGGTCTCTGGCCTTGAGCGAGATCAGTTCAACTTCAACTCCGGTACTGCTGATGCCGTCGGCAATGGCCTTGCCCATTGTCGCAGTAGATTCCCACATGGTATCATAAATTACAATTGCGCTTTTTTCCGGCTTCTGCACAGACCATTTACGGTATTGCTCAATAATCCATTCCGGATTTTTCCGCCAGCAGGGGCCGTGATCCGGAGCGATTGTTTTGATATCGAAATTAAACCCCGGCAGTGCTTCAATGGCAGCAAGAATTTTTGAGGCGTAAAGCATCAGGATATTGGCGTAATACTTCGCGGCTTCCCATTCAATGACATAGTCCGGATATTCATCGGCAAAACGTTCCAGGCCAGCCAGATGCATGCCGAAACCGTCCTGTGAGAATAGTATTTTCTCCCCGCTGAGATATGTAAACATGCTGTCCGGCCAGTGAATCATTCTTGTTTCGACGAATGATAACGTATTGTCTCCCAGGCAGACCGAGTCGCCGGTTTTTACTATTTCGATCTGCAAATCATTGCCGAAATGCGCCTTGAGGTTTTTCTCCCCCATTGACGAGGCGAAGACTTTTTCCGGCTTTACGATTTTGATCATTTCCGGCAGACATCCGGAATGGTCCATTTCGGAGTGGTTGGAGACGATGTAGTCAATCTGTTCCGGGTTTATAACGGAACTGATTCTGGCCAGCAGTTCGTCCCTGAACGGCGCTTTAACCGTATCTATGAGGGTAATTTTCTTGTCGATTACCAGGTAGGCATTGTAAGTAGTGCCGCGCTCTGTGGCGTAACCGTGAAAACTCTTGATTTCCCAGTCCACAGCGCCAACCCAGTAAACTTTATCCGTAAGTTTTACGGCATTCAATAATTCTTTCATCGTTGTTCTCCAACCTTACAAATTAACAGGATGCGCCTGTTTTAGTAAATCAGGCGCATGAATCAATTACGCGGAACTGAATTATGCCGGAGTCGAAATGGCCGCAGTCACATTGGCCAGCGGCGAGAGCACGCGAGCGCCCAGTTCCGTATCAATCATCATCAAACCATCTGTAGAGTTTTTAGTTCTCTTGATTTTTTCAATAATGGTTTTTCCGTTGCTTTCCTCTTCAATCTGTTCAGTGACAAACCATTGCAGTGTGCTGTTGGTCACATGATCCTTTTCCGTCAGCGCCAAATCGACCAGATTGCAGATTCTGGAAGTGACGATTTTCTCATGTTTATGCGCGTCTTCGAATATCTCCAGAAATGACTTCCAGTCGGTTTTCGGCTTTTTAATCTCCTGAAGAATGGCCCTGCCTTCGCGGTCAATTATATAGTTGAAGAACTTGTTCGCGTGAAAGAGTTCCTCCATAGCCTGAATGCGCATCCAATGCGCGGCGCCCTTGTAATTCATGGCTTCAAGCGCGGAGACCATGGACATGTAAAGGTATGAAGAATAAATCTCGAAATTGAGCTGATCGTTTAACGCTTTTTCCATTGCCTTGCTCAGCATGATACACCTCTGTTTTTAATGATTACATTCCCGGCTCAAATCGGGAACCGGGAACTGAATGGTTAATTATTTCCCGCCAGTCCAGAGACCGTGCAGATTACAGTACGAACGAACTTCCAGATGACTCTGCATCGGAACATAGAATTCCGCTTCCGGGGCTTCGCCGGGTTTCAAATACTTGCGATTAACGTAAGGGCCGTTGGCAACTTCAATCCACATGATGTAGTGATTTTCTTCCATCGGATGGGGAATGGTGCCGACGACGACCTTAATGCCTTTCTCACTGCCGGTCAATACCGGAACATGTTTCTCCTTGCCGGCATCGCTGGTTTTAGCCTGAAGCAACTGCATTTCATCGCCGCAGCATTCCAGCTTGACGCACTGATCTTCGGAGGTAAGCACTTCCACGGTTAATCCGCTATGTGCGCATTTGTAAATCTGGCTTCTTTTAATAGTCATGATTATTCTCCTTCTTAATATTTGTTCCTGCAACCCGGGTTATTAATAGTTTTCTGAAAGAACGACAAAATATTCTTTGGGATGCTGACATGCCGGACATTTATTCGGCGGGGTTTTGCCCTTGTGTAAATAACCGCATTTTGAGCATTCCCAGGTAGTTTCTTCCGGTTTCTCCAGCAGCGTGTTGTCCTCAAGGTTTTTCAGCAAAGTCAGGTAACGCGCTTCATGGTGCTTTTCAGCCCTGGAGACAGAGCGGAAAGCTGCTGCTACGCTTGGGAATCCTTCCTTGTCCGCCACATCGGCAAATGACGGATACAGGCTTTCCCATTCCATGTGTTCGCCGGCTGCCGCCGCTTTCAGGTTCTCTGCGGTCGTTCCGACTTTGCCTGCCGGATAAGCAGCGGTTATTTCCAAATCGCCGCCTTCGAGAAAACTGAAATAACGTTTGGCATGGAGCCTCTCCTGATCTGCGGTTATGTCAAAAATATTGGCAATTTGAATCAGCCCCTCACTTTTGGCCTGCGAGGCAAAATAGCCGTAACGGTTTCTGGCCTGAGATTCACCGGCAAACGCTTTTAACAGGTTCTTTTCAGTTTCGGTTCCTTTAATGCTTGACATAGAATTTCTCCTCAATGTTTATGGGTTTAGTGAATAACATCAAATGCTATCTTTTACGGCTGCACCTGCTGCATTTGCCGTTTAGCTCCAGCCTGTAACCTTCAAACTGCATTGATTCAATCATTTCACTCAGCTTGCGGTCCAGTTCAGTCATTTCCTCATCAGGTATATCTTCCACGCAATCGCATTTTGTGCACCGTATATGATAATGCCTGTTTGCCTGTCCGTCAAATCGTTTTTGTTTACCGGCGATTTCCAGCTTCTGGATAGTGCCGGCCGCCGAGAGCTGATCAAGGTTGCGATAAACTGTTCCAAGACTGATTTGAGGCAGTCTTTCCCTGACAATGACATACAATTCATCCGCTGTAGGATGGGTCTTGAGTTTATTCAGCTCCTCAAGAATCACTCTTCGCTGAATTGTATTGCTTAATTTAATAATCAGAACCTTTACTTTTGATAATAGTTACTATTTTTATAATACTACTCAAAATAGTTCATGCAACTGTTTTAATTAAAAATAAATGCTTTTATTTTTATATATAGCTGTGGATGCTGTCCAGCTATGAAGATTTTCGAATAGAACTTACCGGCAGCGCAGAATCCAATCATTCAGTAAAAAATGAATAAGCCGCATTCTGCCGTGGCGGTGAAAAAGAATACACCGCTACCGCTTAAAACCATGTAAAATCAAAAGTTGACGTCGCGGCGGGTTGCTCCAAACATGTCATTGATATGGCTCATGGCTATTTCCTGCTCCATGTCAACGCAGTACATCAGGTCGCGGATCGATATCAGCGCGATAATTTTTCCATGTTCTTCGAGGGGAATATGGCGGATATGATTTTCGCGCATCTTCCTTACAGTCGATTTGACATCGTCAAGAATGTTGGCAATAATCATATTTTTGTGCATGATCTGATTTACCGGAAAATTGCTTATATCAATCTTTTCCGCACAGCATTTGATAATATCCTTTTCAGAGATGATACCGGCGAAAGCTCCATGTTCCGGAACTTCTTTTTCAACCAGAGCAGCGCCGATATTTTCTTTTACGAACAGTTTAGCGGTCTCGGTGATTGTCGCATTATAATTGACAGTATGCATTGGCGCAACTTTGCGGTTCAGCCTTTCTGCGAGAACTTTTATCATTTTCATATTGCCATCCCTCCCGATTTTTATTTTGCAGTTATTAATCCAGACAGAGTTTTAAAGTTGGAATCAGAACATGCCTTCAGTCGTTTTTTATTGCCAATCCCCCTGAAAACGGTTAAGCCGTTGATAACAAAATCCGGACGCCGCAGCGGCCATTGCCTTGTTATTAAGCAAAATAACACACCAGCGTATTTTTGCAATTCATTTTTTACCGGTTTCCACGCAAAAATAATCATGTTATTGGTATGCCTCCTTAAAAATTGGTGTCGCTGCGGTGTGCTCCAAACATGTCGTTAATATTACTCAGAGTCTTATCCTGCTCCATATCAATGCAGTGCATGAGGTCGCGAATCGAGATCAGCGCGATGATTTTGCCGTTCTCTTTCAGTGGAATATGCCGGACGTGATGTTCGCGCATTCTTCTGACGGTCAAACTTACATCGTCATGAATATCCGCGGTAATCATTTCCCGCGTCATAATATGGGAGGTCAAAACATTATCCAGGTTACCGGTTTCGGCAATGCATTTAATGATATCTTTTGCGGTTATAATGCCATCGAAAAAACCAGGTTCGGGAGTTTCCTTCTCCACCATTGCAGCGCCAATATTCTCTCTTTGAAAATATTGCGCGGCATCCCTGATCGTAGCACACTGGCAGATGCTGTATAACGGCGGATGATTGCGGCTGATTTTTTCTGCGAGAACCTTACTCATTTTCATAGATTAACCTCTCCTGTTTATTCTATAGCAAGCGCCTCATCTTAAAACTGGACGGGCGGAATTGTCATATACTGATTATATTATACACCTGTTTGCGGCAGTTATCTAGAAATGATCAGGTAAATAATTCAGGATATATGTCACGGTAAACAGGTGGAAGCAATATTTTTCAGATGAAATATCTATGGTCTGGAGGAATTACTGAGAGTCTTTTTTGATCTTATCGAGGTCTTCCTGGGCGAATTCTACAACTTTTTCGAATTTAGGAATGTTTTTTTGATCAACATCCATCAGAGTCTGGTGAGCTTCAACCACGGTTTCGGCAGTTGTCAAACGGTCTTTGTCCGATTCGCTTTGCTGCCAGTCGGCATTCTCCAGAACATCTTGTCGCTCAATGAACAGAAAGAGTTTCTCAAGACCAAGGCCAATCAGCAGATGGCGGTTATTGGCGTCGGCATTGATGATTTCGACTGTTCCGCAGACTTTGCGGGCCTTCAGCCCGATCATCGCCAGCACCCCCATGAAGGTACTGTCCATGCCGGTACAGCTTGTCAGGTCAATACAGACTTTCTCGAAGTTACCCTCGAGATTTTTGGCAAAATTACGCAGGGGAAGTCCGTACTCAAAATTAGCGCGTCCTTCCACTTTTATATTATAAACGCCCTTGTTATGGGCTATCAGCAAATCAGCTCTTTTCATGCAAACAGTAACCTTTTTTACCGGATTCAGGCAAAATCATCGTTTGCCTGACAATTTACAGATAACAACTATAGCACATATTATTCTTTAATCAATACCGCTTTAATTCTTCTGACCCCCCTGCTGGAGCTCTCTTCCTTCAAAATCTTGAATTTAACGAGGTCACCAGTATTGGAAGCATGCGGACCGCCGCAGATTTCCTTGCTGAAGTCGCCGATGGTGTAAACTTTTACCTTCTCGCCGTAGCGGTCGCCGAACAACCCGATTGCGCCTTCGCTCTGGGCCTCTTCCACGGTCATTTCCCGGCAGTCGATCGGCAGTTTTCTGGTAATGACTTCATTTACAATCTGCTCTACCTTATCCAGGTCTTCCTGGGAAATCCTGTCATTATGTGAAAAGTCGAAGCGGAGGCGTTCCGCGGTAATGTTCGAGCCGCGCTGTTCAACGTGTTCGCCGAGTACCTTACGCAGCGCCGCCTGCAGGAGATGAGTGGCAGTATGCAGTCCGGCGGTGGCTTCGGAACTGTCCGCCAGCCCGCCTTTGAATTTCTGCTCGGCGCCTTTGCGGGAAAGTTCCTGATGTTTGGCAAAGGCTTCATTGAAGCCTTCACGGTCAACCTGAAAACCTTTTTCCGCGGCCATTTCTTCGGTCAGTTCCAGCGGAAATCCGTAAGTTTCATACAGGAAAAAGGCATTTTTCCCGCTGACGACTTTCCTGACAACATGTTCCGGAACTCTGGAAATCAGTTTTTCGAATTCCCGCGAGCCTTTTTCCAGGGTCAGCTCAAACTGGCTCTCTTCAGCATGCAGTTCCTCGATGATCTTGGTTTCGCTCTGCTTCAACTCAGTATAAACATCGCAGAAATTATCAATTACAACCTGCGCCACCGGCACGATGAACGCCTGCTCCAGACCGAGTTTCCGCCCTTCGCGGATGGCCCGCCGGATCAGGCGGCGGAGTACATAGGACTGGTCCACATTGCCCGGCGTGATGCCGTCGGCAATGATGAATACTGAAGAACGGATATGATCGGCGATGATGCGCTCTGAATTGGTGCGGACTTCCGGCGCCGGTACGCCGCGCAGCTCGTCTATTTTGCGCAGAATCGGCTGGAAAATTTCAGTATCGTAGCAACTGGCTTTGCCCTGCAGCACGGCGGTTACACGTTCCACGCCCATGCCGGTGTCTACGTTCAATTGTTTCGACGGCTCATATTTGCCTTCGGCATTTTTGTTGTACTGCATGAAAACGTCATTCCAGATTTCAACCCAAAGCCGGTTTTTCGGATCGAATACTTCCGGTGCTTCGCCGGGGCCGGTCCAGTAGAACATCTCAGTATCCGGACCGCAGGGGCCGGTTTGCCCCGCCGGACCCCACCAGTTGTCGGCTTTGGGGCATTTGGCAATACGGGGCAAAGGAACTCCGAGTCGGTGCCAGAGATTGTAAGCCAGGTCGTCGAAAGGCGCGTCATCATCTCCGGCAAATACAGTGACGGCCAGTTTATTGATTGGAATATTCAACCATTCCGGGCTGGTCAGAAATTCGAAACTGAATTGAATAGCTTCTTCTTTAAAATAATCACCGAGCGACCAGTTGCCGAGCATTTCGAAAAAGGTCAGATGAACCGGATCGCCGACTTCTTCGATATCGCCGGTACGAATACATTTCTGCACATTGACCAGGCGGCAGCCGAGCGGATGTTTTTCGCCCTGGAGAAACGGCACCAGCGGATGCATGCCGGCCGTGGTGAACAGACAGGTCGGATCGTTGTCCGGGATCAGCGACGCACTTTTGATGACTTTATGTTTTTTACTGACAAAAAAATCAATGTACTTTTTGCGTAAATCTACAGCTTTCATATAGTTATACTCAATCCATGTTTGTTTTTGATTAATTATAAACCTGTTACAATACTATTGAAGAAAATGATTTTCAAATAGCAATCGGCAAATTTCAGAATGTTCCGGGAATTCAAAAGTTACTGTATTCCATACATTCTGGAATAAAAGTCTAATGCATCCGGAGTGCGGCTTCACTTAAACCGGATGTTATTTCTTCAGTTGGGGCGGCGGAACAATGAATACGGGTTTCTCTTTTCTGCCGGTGAAAAACTGGTTGGGATCGTTCTCGACGCTGCCGATGAGTTCGGCGATGGCGCTTAATGAGCGGTCAAGGCGGGACAGCGTCAGAACCATGCGGTCTTTGAGTTCGCCGACATCGCCGACAACTTTGTCGCGGCCGGTTTCGCTGTTGTGCAGGAACTCCCGGATTTCCTCCAGCGATTTGGAGAGGGAATCCGCAAGTTTCTCAATCTTTTCGGGCGGCAGCGACTTGGCCAGTGCTTTGGTGCCGTTTTCCAGGTAATCCACAGTTTCAATCAGCTTCTGGACTCTGTCCTGGGTGAAGGCTTCGCGGAGGTTGCCGGTGCTGTATTCAATATCTTTAGATATCCGGTTGAAGCGGGAAAGCATATCGGTCATGTCCTGGTTGTTCAGGATTTTTTCGGCGCAGTCAAGAGTGATTTTAAATTTATCCGCGAGCTGGACATAGTTAACTTTCTTGAGTTGCTCGAGCGTCTGGCTGATGTTCTGGATCACATTGGTCACATGCGAGACACGGGATTTGATGTAGAAGATGCCGGACGGGGGAACGACTTCGAGGTCAGGCATGGCGTAGCCGTCGCCTTCGCTGACCGTCAGTTCCAGGTAGGCGCCGCCCATGATGCCGGAGGCGTTGAGCAGGCAGGCCAGGTTTTTCTGTTCGATGATGCTGGTTATGGTCTGAGAGTCTGAAGGGGCGATTGAAGTGTTCTTTTTAACCATGTCAATCGAAGACGGGAACAGGCTGAAGTAGACATCTATGAATCCGTCCACATCGCGCATGCTGATGCGTGAAATACGGCCGACCGGAACGCCCATGTACTTTACCGGAGACCCTACAGAGAGGCCTTCAACCGAGGTATTGAGGACGGTCATCGCGTGGAATCTCGGCTCGAAGAGCTTGGTGATGCCGACCACGAAAAAACTGCCGGCAATCATCGTAGCCGCGATGATTACGAAAGCGCCCAGTTTGATCTTGTTTGCCCGTTCCATTATAGTTCCTTATTTTTATATGCTGAATGCCGCGGTGATGATCGCGTCAGCCAGGATGATCATAAATATAGCACTGATTACGGCGGAGGTCGAGGCCTTTCCGACGCCTTGTGCGTCTTTTCCCGCATCCAGTCCCTTCATACAGCCGATAGCGGCAATGATAACCGCGAAGAACAGGCTTTTGAACAGCCCCTGTACCAGGTCCACCGGATGGATCACTTCAAGCGTCTTGAAATAATATTCGGTAGGCGAAAGATCGAGTTTGCTGCAGGTGATCACCATTCCGCCCAGGATCCCGCAGATATCGGAAAAGATTGTCAGGCAGGGCATGATCGCCAGCATCGCCAGGATTTTGGGTATTACCAGATAGCGCGAAGGGTCGAACCCCATGGTGATCATGGCGTCGATCTCTTCAGTCGCCTTCATCGTGCCGATTTCGGCGGCAAATGCGGAACCGGATCTGCCGGCCAGAACAATTGCGGTGATCAACGGAGAAAGTTCCGTTACCACGACCGTTCCGACCAGATTGACCACATAATTCTCCACTCCGTAACGCGAAAGCTGGACGATAGCCTGAAACGCCAGAATGACGCCGACCAGGAACCCGAGGAGGGAAACGATCGGAACGGCATCGCTGCCGGATTTATCCATATAATAGGCGGTGGTCTGCCATTTGACTTTTTTCGGATGGCGTATGGTGTCGGCCATGGCGTGCATGAGTTCGCCGGTGAATGACATCAGCACTTTCACTTCACGGCAGACAATGCAGATGCCTTCACCCACTTGCAGAAAAAGCTGGCTGAGTTGTTTTTCGTGCATATCAGTTTTTTCCTGCCGCCGGCCGGGATGCTGTAACCGCGGCAATTTCGGCGCTGAGTTTCTCAGTGAGTTCACGCACTGCCTTTGACGCGGCTTCCGCAAATTCAACCGGAGAATCCTGTTTGAACGCGGCGGAGACTGAAAGCTCCTTCCGCAGCTTGATCTCTCCGGTCTTGCGTTCCTTCAACTGGCAGGTGATTTGAATATACACGGTCTTAGTTGTCAGGTTTATCTCAAATGAGTTCAGGGTTCCGGACAGAATGTAACTGCGTTCATCAAGCATATTGACGCCTGACTGGGAAAATGCGGTCATAAAATATCTGGAAATCATTATGTCCGGGGCCTGCACCCATTTATTGTACCCGTCAATCACAATCCGGTACTGCTCGGCCCGGTAGCGCATTTTCTGTCCGGCCCCGGAAAGATTCTCAAAGTCCTTTACCTCAATAACGGTTTTTGCCGGACAGCAGGGTCTGGCTTGCTCCAGGTCGAAAGTCTGGGTTTCATGGTATGTTTCGAAAAAGCATCCGCTCAGCAGCGGCATGGCCAGCATCAGTATTACAGCCGGATATCTGATCATAGAATGTATACTCCCGATAATTTTAATCAGGTATTTTATCCTGATATAGACTAAATTTCAAATTTCTTTTGGTTTTACGGATGTATTATGTTGCTTTTAAGATAGTACCAATGATTGTAAAAGTAAATTATTCTGATATTATATTTCCTTTTGGTTCAGTTGCCATGACAATAAAATTTTTGATTAAATGATATTATGAATAGTGAAGATAACATAAAAGAAGAAACCGGCGAACCGCTTTTGCCCAAAGTGAATTCCCCCGCCGACATTCGCGGCATGAGTGTGAGTCAACTGGAACAACTGGCTGGTGAAATCCGCGAGCTGGTGATCAATACCGTGGCCGCCAACGGCGGGCATCTGGCTCCGAATCTTGGCGCGGTGGAACTTACCATGGCCATGCATTATGTGTTCAATACGCCCGAGGACAAGCTGGTCTGGGACGTCGGACATCAGGCTTACGTCCATAAGATCATTACCGGACGCAGAGATTTCTTTAAAACCCTGCGGCAGTTCAACGGCTGCCTCGGTTTTCTTTCCAGAGAGGAATCGGAATATGATTGTTTCGGCGCCGGGCATGCGGGAACCGCAATTTCAGCAGCCGTCGGCATGGCCGCCGCCGCTGAAAAGCAGGGGCAGAAACATAAAGTGGTCGCAGTCATAGGCGACGGAGCACTGAACTGCGGCATTTCACTGGAAGGGCTCAATAGTGTCCGCGATACCACCAGGGACTTGATTATTGTGCTGAACGACAACAAAATGTCGATTTCAGAAAATGTCGGGGCCATTCCTTCCTACTTGAACCGCATTATTTCCGGCAGAGGTTACAACCGCTTTAAAGCGCTGGCTAAAATGATGTTGAAAAAAGTTCCCCACGCCTCTGAAATACACCGTAAAATCCAGCGCCTTGAGGAAGCCACTAAAAGCATGTTTCTGCCCGGCGTATTCTTTGAAGAGTTGGGCATACGTTATATCGGACCGATTAACGGACACGATTTTAATGAACTTATCAGAACATTTGAAGGGATAAAGGAATTTCATCGTCCGGTGCTGGTTCATGTCATCACCGAAAAAGGGCATGGTTACAGTCCGGCGGAAGCGGCTCCGGAAAAATACCACGGGCTGTCCGCCTTCAACCCGGAAACCGGCGAATGCAGATGCGGTTCCGGCATCTCTTATTCCTCCGCGTTCGGGAAAACGATGCTGGAAATTGCCGCAAAGCATAAGAATCTCGCCGTGATCACTCCGGCAATGAGTGCCGGAACCGGGCTCAGCGAATTTGCCGTGAAGCATCCGGAAAAGTTTTTTGATGTCGGCATTGCCGAGGAGCATGCCGTGGTGTTTGCCGCTGGCCTGGCGGCAGGCGGAATGCGGCCGGTGGTGGCGATGTACTGCACATTCGTCCAGCGGGCGCTGGATTGCGTCCTGCATGATGTCTGCCTTCAGAATCTGCCGGTGATTTTCTGCCTGGACCGGGCCGGAATAGTGGAAGACGGGCCGACGCATCACGGCATTCACGACCTGTCGTTTCTGCGCGCCATCCCGAACCTGACAGTCATGATGCCTAAAAATGAAAATGAACTGAGGTCAATGATTCACTTTGCCTGGAAAATGAAGTCGCCGGTTGCGATAAGATATCCGCGCGGCTGTTCCGGAACTGAATTTAAAATGTCCTCTCCGCTTGAAGATATTGCCGCAGGACAGGCCGAGATACTCAGAAAAGGCAGCCATGTGGCGCTGTGGGGATGCGGCCGGGAAGTTTATACCGCACTCAAAACCGCCGAAATTTTGCAGCAGGAGCATAATATTTCCGCCACAGTGGTCAATACCAGATTTATCCGGCCGTTTGACAATGAACTTCTGAAATCACAGGCGGCGATTATGCCGGTAGTTACGATTGAGGACGGCCAGACTTGCGGCGGCGTTGCGTCGCAGGTGGATGAGGAACTGATTAATTTCCCGCATAAAGGCATCAGGCATTTCGGCTGGGGAACGCAGATTGTGCCGCACGGATCGATTGAGACAGTAAGAGAGCATGCCGGTTTTACTGCTCCCGTAATGGCGGCTGAAATCGCCGGCTGGCTCGAAAAATCCGGTTCAAACTAAAGACGAATTGGAAAAGTGCTGATTGCAGGGTTATTTTAACGGACATCATTATATTTGAATTTTTATAGCTGTGACGGAGAATCTTATGAAAAACATTTTACTGGTTATGATATTATGCTGTGCTGCAATTTTCGCAGTGGCGGCCAAGGACGAACCGGCTGCAGCCGATAAAATTCGTGAACTTGAGGATCAGGATAAAAAGCTTGCCGCGGAAATGTTCAAGGTGAGGATGGAACTGATCAAAAAAGACCCTGCCCTGCTTAAACTGCATAAACAGATTATTGCACTTCACAAGGAACTGGCGCTCAAAATAGACAGCAAGAAAGAGATGCGCATTCTGCTCAGCAAAGCGGCGGACATTTCAAAACAGCTTGAAGAATTGAAAACTCCGGCAGTCCAGGAAAAAAGCAAATAGTCTTCTACTTTATCTGCATTTCAACAATTTTCCTTTGCAGTAAATAGCGTCCGTATTCATTGTGAACGGAGACCAGCAGAGCGGGGATCGTATCTCCGAAATGGCGGTCTTTTATGGCACGGGTTATATCGTTAGTATTATTGACCGCAATATCTCCTAGCCGCAGCAGCACATCGCCGCGCTCCACGTCCTTGATGCCGCTTTCCGGCAGTCCGCTGACTACCAAACCTCCGGAAAACGGATAATGCAGCGCCAGCGCCAGGTCCTTAGTCAGCGGCTGAACCGTGATCCCCAGTTTGACTTCGCACAGTCTGCCGCCATCGGCAGGAAGCATTTTTTCAACTTTAAGCTTGAATGATTTATTGCCGGCGGTGGTGATCATAATTTTATCCCCGGCCTGCATTTTCCATAATTTGCCGGACAATTTCATCAGGTCGTCCAGTTCGACGTCGTCAGCTTTGACAACCCGGTCGCCGGTGCGAAGCCCCGCTTCCCAGGCCGGAGAATCTTTGATGACATCTTTCAGGAAGATGACCAGGTCGCCGTCTTTCATCCGCTGCACCGCCGGAATGATCCCCAGCGACACATTGGCGAAACGCTCCGGAATCAGCCACGCCGCCAGTACGTTTTCCACACGCTGCAGCGGAATGGCGAAACCGATGCCCTTGGCATCCCTCAGGATCGCGGTATTTATTCCTATCATCGCGCCGGTGATGTTAATCAGCGGCCCGCCGCTGCTGCCGGGGTACACTGCGGCGTCAGTCTGGAGCAGATCAGAAAAAACCACCTGTTCATTATGGGTTACTTTACGTCCGACCGCGCTTAATACGCCTTGTGAAATGGTGCTGCCGAGGCCGAACGGATTGCCCACGACAATCACGGTTTCGCCGAGCAGCAGATCGCCGGGGTCAGCCAGCGGAATCGGCTTCAAATCGCCGTTTATCCCGTTGATTTTCAGTAAAGCGATGTCGTTCAGGTCGTCTGCCGCCAGCACCTCCGCGAAGTAACTTTTACCGTCGTTCAGCGTGATATTGATCTTGATTGCCCGGTAAACCACATGCGCATTGGTCACCACCAGTCCGGATTTATCAATAATGCAGCCGCTGCCCAGAGAATATCCTTTCTGCTTGTCGAATAATGTCTCTTCCGGAGCATTATTGAATATGCTGCCCGGATTTTCCAGGCTCTGCGGTACTGCATCGATGATCTTTTCCGTACTCAAGTTGACAACGCTAGGCAGGACTTTGGCGATGGCCTGTACTGTCGGCGTGATCCGGCTCTGCCGGGACTCGCTGTCGTCGCCGGCCGCGCAATGCCCGGACGGCGGCAGAAATGAAGCGCCGGCAAAAAATATTATTGCAGTTTTAAATAAATAATTTGATTTCATGGTTTTTAGTTGAATATTTATTGTATTATTATAACTCTAAACTAGCCTCAAGTGTACAAAAATCAAACTGATAAGAGAAAGTTATGACTACGGAAAATTGTCCGGCAGGGGAGATTCTCCTGCAAAACGCGTGGAACAGAATCGAGATTGACGGCAAATACCTTACTGAAGACGGCAGGCAGTTGCGGATTTTTTCGCCCGGCACCTGGAATGTTGAAGCCGGGCCGGATTTCACCAATGCTAAAATCAGCATTGACGGTAAGATTCTGACCGGCGACGTGGAGGTGCACGGCAGCTCTTCCGACTGGTTCAACCACCACCACGACAGGGATTCCGCCTATGACAACGTGATTCTGCATGTGGTGGAACATGAAGATCTGCCGCCGGGCAAAAGAGAGCTGCTGCCGCCGGCAATGCTTATCAAACCGGCCGGTCTCGATGCGGACGCCGATAAAATCATCTCCGGCCGCTGCGCCGGATATTTCTCCAGCCTGGAAACAAGCCAGATACGCGCAATGCTTACCGCCGCCGGCATGGAGCGCTTTTACCTGAAAAGCGGCCGGATTCTGCGCCAGATGCTGCTTGCCGGCACGGAGCAGACCTGCCTCCGGCTGATGTTCGAGGCGGCCGGATACAAGAAAAACCGCGAATGTTTCCTGGAACTGTTCAACCGCTTCCGCGAATACCCGGCCGAGCTCAGACGAGAGTTTTTTGAAGCCATTCTGTGGGGTGAATCCGGCCTGCTGCCCGATCCCGCCGTAGCCGTACTCTCTGACGAGATGCGCCGCTTCTCTGAAAACACCTGGCGGCAGTGGTGGAAAATCCGCATCGGCTCGCGTCCCGGCATTGACTGGCGGCGCAACGGCGGACGACCGGTGAACAGTCCTGAACGGCGCATTGCCGCCGTGGTCAGCCTGTACCGCACCTTCGGAGAGACTCCGCTGCGCACATTGTACATGCGTATTTCCGGCATCGCCGATCCTGAAGCGGCGGGACGGGAACTGGTAAAACTGCTTACACTGCATGACGCGCTCTGGGATAAGTACACGTCTTTTGAACTGTCCAAAAAACCAAGTCCGGGCGCGGTGTTCGGCGCGGCCAGCGCACTCGAAACGGTGGTCAATGTCGTGCTGCCAGGCATGGCGGCGGCAGCCAAAATCGATGGACGGACGGATGATATTTACGCCGCCGCGATCTGGAATGGCCTGCCGTCAACGCAGGACAACCGCATCACCCGAGTGGCTGCCGCCCGCTGGTTCAGCGAAAAGGATGCCGCGGATCAGGTTTTCACCGGCGCAGCCGTCAGGCAGGGCGTGATTCATCTGTTTCAGGAATTTTGCGACAAGTGCCATACCGATTGTAATTCATGCCTGATCTATAATTCGATGTGACCCCGGTTTCGGCAACAGGTTAAGGTTTTTATTAACTAATTACATTTCTGCAATTCCGGACACATTGGACAGTTATTGAGCACAAAATGATCAAATAATTGTCCGATATCCCGGAGCTTTTAGAGAACCTTTGAGCACAACGGGGTTCAGAATCTAACAACATTTAAAACTGCACTTCAGACGTCAGGTTAAGGTTTTATTTAACTAATTACAAAAATGGAATTTTGTTCATTCCGGAGAGTTTAGAGTCCCGTTGAGCATAATGTTTTTCATTCTTCATAAACACTCCGACACATTGGAGTCCAGTTGAGCATAACGGTTCACTACTTTTCTCGCTTTTCTCGCTTTCAACTTTTCACTCCCGCATTCGCGGACTTCCTCACTCCGATACATTGGAGTCCAGTTGAGCACAATGCTTTCCATTCTTCATAAACACTCCGATACATTGGAGTCCAGTTGAGCACAATGCTTTCCATTCTTCATAAACACTCCGATACATTGGAGTCCAGTTGAGCATAATGCTTTTCATTCTTCATAACCACTCCGATACTTTGGAGTATCGTTGAGCATAACGGTTCACTACTTTTCTCGCTTTTCTCGTTTTCAACTTTTCACTCCCGCATTCGCGGGCTTCCTCACTCCGATACATTGGAGCCCCGTTGAGCATAACGGTTCACTACTTTTCTCGCTTTTCTCGCTTTCAACTTTTCACTCCCGCATTCGCGGGCTTCCTCACTCCGGTCGAGTAGACATAATATGGTCTTCTGCGTTTAGGTTTATTTTGTATTCCCTGTTATCTCCGCCCTTTCGGTTTGCGGAGTGTCACAATATTCCAACCATTCGAAGAAG
>Ga0172379_10000776_pt1 | contig 74826 bp, 67 predicted proteins | sample GrowelOW334metaG_FD_119756 | JGI IMG/M metagenome (GOLD analysis project Ga0172379, IMG submission 119756) | Groundwater microbial communities from an aquifer near a municipal landfill in Southern Ontario, Canada - Groundwater well OW334 metaG | ecosystem: Environmental > Aquatic > Deep...
AAAAATATTTGATAATCAAGTACTTAATAATTTTGATTATCCTTTGCATTCTAAAGAAAAATTCATATATTTATTAAAAATAATAGATATATGGATTTTTCTTTTTTTAGTATCGATAATAAATCTGGTTATAAAACCAGAGAAGTATGGTTTTCAAAAAACTATCCTAATGAATATTCTGAAATCATTAATTATTCAAAAAAAATTAATCTTAATCTTTCATTTAAAGAAAAATTACTTTTCTATTTTAAAAACATGACAGAAAGGCCAAAATGTCTAACTTGTGGAAAAGAAATAAAATTTAGAGAAAGATTTGATACACCATATGGTGATTTCTGTTCGTTAAAATGTATTAATGAAAACAAAGAAGAAATGATTAAAAGACAAAAATCAACTTTTAATAAAAAATATGGTATTAATTTTTATCCTGAACATATAGATTTTATAACCAAACTAAGAAAAACTAAAAAAGAAAGATACGGTAATGAAAACTATAATAATTCGGAAAAAAATAAAAAGACAAGATTAGAAAGATATGGTAACGAAAATTATGTAAATATTAATAAATGTAAATCAACATCGTTTGATAAATATGGTTTTACAAATCCATCAAAAAATGAAAAAGTAAAAGAAAAAATTAAAAATACTAATATCTTCAGATATGGATATAATTCACCAACAGAAAATCCATTAATTAAACAAAAATTAAGACAAACCATTTTAAGTAAAATAAAAGAAAATTTTAGTGATAAAAGTTTTTTAAATTATAATTTTGAAACTAAAGAATATGAATTAAAGTGTGTTAAATGTGAAAAAGAATTTAAAATAAGTATGCCGTTATATAATGAAAGAAAACGAAATAACACAACAATTTGTATTCATTGTAATCCAATAGGTATAGAATCCAAATCACAAATGGAAATTGATTTAACTAATAATATAAAAGAAATATATTATAACGAAATACAAACTAACACTAGAAAAGTTATAAATGGTGAAATTGATATTTATATTCCCGAAAAGAATTTAGCGATTGAGTTAAATGGAGTATACTGGCATAACGAATTATTTAATAACGAAGTATATCATTTAGATAAAACAACACAATGTAATAATTTGGGAATACATTTAATTCATATTTTTGAAGATGAGTGGATAAATAAATCTAATATAGTTAAATCTATTATTAAAAATAATTTAGGATTAACAACAAGTAAAATATTTGCCAGAAAATGTAAAATAAAAGAAGTTCCCAATAATATAACTAAATTATTTTTAGAAAACAATCACATCCAAGGTAATGTTAATTCAAAAATTCGATTAGGATTGTATTTTGAAGGTGAATTGGTTAGTTTAATGACATTTTCAAAAGGAAGAGTAATAATGGGTGGAAAAGAAAATGAATGGGAATTAACAAGATTTTGTAATAAAATTGATACTAATGTAATTGGAGGAGCAAATAAATTATTTCAACAGTTTCTAAAATTATATAATCCAAATAAAGTAATTTCATATTCTGACGTTAGATTATTTAAAGGAGAAATGTATGAAAAATTAGGATTTAAAAAAATCCACCAATCAAAACCTAGTTATTGGTATGTAATTAACGGGTTAAGATATTACCGATTTAATTTTAGAAAATCCATATTAGTAAAACAAGGTTTTGACCCTAATAAAACAGAAAAAGAAATAATGTTTGAACGTAAAATCTATCGTATATACGATTGCGGAAACATTCGATGGGAGTTTAATAAGGTTTAAAATCAAAATTATTATAATTATATTTAAATAAAAAATTATGAAAGATTTAGAAGTAGAAGAAATGGTTGAATTGTTATTTGAACAATTATTTGGTAAATTTTCAGTTTTAAATAAAACTGATATGGATAAGAAGGCAATTATCAGGACGGTATTAACAAATCTAAAAAAATGAAATTAAGGATTACTTTTTGGAAAATATACCTGAAAGAACTTTTGTTATTGACGAAACAAATTTTTATTTAAAATATTTTATAGGGTTAGATGGACAATTATATGAAAATTACGGTACAAAAGATAAACCAATATGGGAAGTAGTTTTTGATTGTGACTATGAAATAGAAATAATTACTAAATAATATGGAAAATTTAAAAATTACAATTACTATTAGTAGTAATGGATTGGAAATTAAATCAAGTAATATAAATGTTGATGATTATTTGAAAACCAAAGAATTACACGATATATCAATAGTTGATGAAATCACGTTAGAATTAATAAAATCAATTAAAAACTAAAGAACATGGAACAACATTTAACAATCGACCCAAATACTGCGTATGACGTGGTAGAGCTACCAAGCCAAGGTATTTATTACACCAACAGAAAAAAATCAGTAAGAGTTGGGTATCTTACTGCATCAGATGAAAATATTCTTTCATCACCTTCATTACTAGCTAATAATAAAGTAATAGAAGAAATCCTAAAAAGAAAAGTTTTAGATAAGGACTTCAATCTTGATGAACTTGTTGAAGAAGATCAACAAGCAATCTTAATTTTCCTAAGAAATACCGCTTTCGGTTCAAATTATACTATTTCAGTCAACGATCCAAAAACAAATGAACTGTTTACCTTTGAAACCGATTTATCAACTTTAAAGGTAAAAGATTTTAAATTAAAAGATGATGCAAACGGGGAATATTCATATTATTTAGAAAAGAGTAAAGAAAATCTTACATTCAAGTTCATTACAAAGGCTCAAATTAATGAATTGGAAGTAATGAAAGATACATGGAATGGTGTAGGGGTTGCACCAATTGTTACTAAACGAATGGAAATGATGATAAAATCAATTGGTGGAAATCGTGACCAATTATTCATTAGAAATTTTATTTTATCAATGCCAATCAAAGATTCACAAGACTTCAGAAAATTCGTTGCCGATAATAAACCAGGATTAGATTTAGTCCAACACGTAAAAACCCCGTCAGGAGATACAATCCAAGTTGAAATTGGTTTCGGGGTCGAATTTTTTCGCCCTTTCTACGGCTTATAGTAAGGGGCAATTAGACGAAATATTATACTTAGTTAAAAGGGGATTTTCTTATGGGGATATTTTAACTATGCCTGTTTATCTTAGAAGGTATTACGTTGGTTATTTATTAGAAATAGAAAAACAAAATTAATCTATTTATAGTAATAGATTTATTAATATGGCTACAGGTGACGTTTTAAGATTTTTAGGTGGTATAGCATCTTCATTAGGTAGTATATCTGGAAATGTTGCTTCAATTGCATCAAAAGGATGGGGAGCAAATGTTGCACAAACCAAAGGTTATTCAAAAGAAGAAGCCCTTGGTGTTGGTCAAATGATTGATATCATTGGAAATCCTTTACAAACTCCTCAAAAATTATATGATCAAGTTTTAAATCAACTTCAAAATGAAGCTCAATTAAGGGTTAAAATTAATGAAGAAACTGGGTTAACAGGAAAACTATCGGAAGATGTTAGGAGAAGTATTTTAAACTCTTACCCTTCAGTTATTCAATTTGGATATGGTATGGAACAATTAAGCGGTTATTATACCACTATGATTGAAAAATCCGGAAGATGGAATATCCAAAATCAAGAATCACTTATAAGGAGTGCCGCAGTATCAAGAGCATTTGTTGGTGACTTATCTAAAATGGCTGAAATTCAAGCCAACATCGAAAAAATCGGTTTAGGCGCAGTTGATGCCGCAGATGCAATTGAAAAAGCGGGTATTCAATCAACATCACTTGGTTTAAGAGCAAAAAAGACTACCGAGGATATCAATACTAGTATTCTTAAATTAAACGCATATGGGTTTAAAAACGGTATAGAAGGACTTGCAAAAATGTCAAGAATATCTGCCGAGTTTAGGATGAACATGGAAGAAACGTTCAAAATTGCTGACAAGGTTTTAAGTCCTGAAGGAGCAATTGAATTATCATCTAACTTACAGGTAATTGGTGGTATTCTTGGTGACTTTAATGACCCGTTAAAACTTATGTATATGGCGACAAATAATGTGGAAGGGTTACAAACCGCATTAATTGAGGCCGCAGGAACATTAGCTACTTTTAACAATGAACAAGGTCGTTTTGAAATTACAGGAATTAATCTTAGGAAAGCCAAAGCAATGGCACAAGAACTTGGGGTTTCATATGATGAATTAGCTAAGGGGGCAATTGCTTCCGCAGAAAGGGTTCAAGCATCAACAGCTTTAATGTCAACAGGTCTTCAAATGGATAAAGAAGATAGGGAATTCATTACTAATTTATCACAGATGGAAGGTGGACAAATGGTTATTAAAGTTCCTGAATCTTTAATGGGAAAACTTACTGATGGATTAGGTAAAACAATCACAGGGGCAATTCCTTTAAATGAAATTACGCCACCATTATTAAATGAACTTAAAAAAAATAGGGAAGACTTTAAAAAACAAGATGCTACTTCTATTGCTCAAAGTCAATTAACCCTTACCGAACAAATTGATAGAAATGTTATGGCGATTACCGCTTCAATTAAGGTTAGAACGTCTCAAGCATTAAAAAGTGATTTTGACAATTTAAATTTAAGTTCACAAATGCAATTATTATCATCCAATTTAGGTGTAAAAGTTGAAGAATTAGGTAACTTAGAAAAATTAAAGATTGTTCCTAAAATGGAAGAATGGGTTGGTAAAGTTAGAGGATTATTAATAAGTAATTCAACCGACCAACAACAACAAGGAGCACAAATGGTTAAAGATGCACTTGAAAAAGCTAAGGAAGCACAGGTGGCAGAAAGAAAATCACAAGTAGAAATAAGACACGTACATGAATATAACGCATCACCAACCCTTTTAGATAACATAGGTAGGTTTATTGCTAGAAGTCCTGAAACTTGGGATGAAATGTATAGTTCAAATACACCTGAAGAAAGAGATTTTTTATATTCAGGAGGACGATAAAATATCAATAACGCTATTTATAATATAAAATACAATAATGCCGAGCAAATTAGATTTTAATAATACCAAAGAATTTAGGGATAAGATTTTAGCTAGAACTTTACCTGTTCAAAATGGTCCGATGTCACAAACTGCGGATACTTATCGTATTAACAATACGACAGATTTTCCAAATATTGACCAACCGCCAGTTGATGCAAATAGAACGGAAGACTTAACTAACATTGCTAAGGTAAATTTATATAAACCTAATGAATATTTCATAAGGGAAGAAATTAACACTTTACCAAGACGTGCTAACCTTTCTTTATATCCATATTTCACTGCCGAAAAACATACATATATAGGTATTTTAACGAACGATAATTTTGATACAGAATCAGAATTAATGAAGTTTGCTGAATGGAACATTAAGGATAATCCTGAAGGACCGTTTTTTTCGAGAGTACAACAAAATATTGAAACATCAACAGTTGGTAGAATAAGATTAATTGACGCCTTAGAAGGTAATCTTGCTACGGCAACAAATATTGTAACAGGAAAAGAACCATTAGTTGAATCAAACAATAAAATTACCGTAGCTAAAACTTTAGTTGGTAAAGGTGTCGATTTTCTTCAAACTGTTACAGGGGTAGAATTCCCTTGGTCTGAAATTCCTGGCGATTATTTATCAAACCCAGAAAACCCAACAGTTAATAGACCAAACGCAAAAACAACATTAGGTCAATTAAATCAAGATATAACAGGAGCATTAGGTTCTTTATTAGGTGTACAAAGAAGACCCAACATTAGTCAAAAACCGTCAGATTTATTCATTGAATATATGGGTTCGGGACAAAAACAAACTTTATATGAAAATTTATCATATTCAAAATATGCCCCAAACTATACCACAACGGCAAGGTCACAAAATTCATCAAAAGTATTTAATTTCGTTGATAGTTTAGGTCAAAATATTAATAAGTTTTTTGGGTCAGACGCTCCAGATACTATTGCTTATATCGGTGATGATAGAGGTAACGATGTGAAATTTTCAATGTCTGATTTTAATGGAAGACCAATAAGAAGTCCATATTATTTATCATTATTATTTGACCCTGTTCAAACAAGATTATTCCAAAGAGAAAGAAATATTTCAGAAAATGGTCCAATTGGAGGAAAACTAACATGGATTAGTTCTGTTTCTAAAAATAAATTAGGAGCAAACAACAAAGAATGGGCTAATCAAAAGGGTGGATACGAAGATAGTAAATCTACAAATTTTATTTACAGAGAAGATTCTATTTTAGGTAAAACCCAAGAAATTTTAGAATCAATGCCGACAAACGGAAGTGAGATGCGTTCACATGTTGCTAACGTCATTGACCAAACGAGTAGAATTTTCAAAGACGGTGACACAGTTATGTCAAGAAGTTCGGCAATAAAATATGTTGATAAATTTGGTGAAGAATCAGGTGTAGAATATTGTAGAACGTTTACTAAAGACCGTTCATATATGAATTATTCTGACACGATGAAAAGAACGGCTACCATTAGAAAATTCGACAGTAGTACATTATCAACACCTTGGAATCTTAATATTGCCCCAATGTCAAATGGTAATAAAACATTTGACGGGTCAACAAATATTTTCAAAAAAGGTGACGGTTTTTATGCAAAAAAATACATGTTTTCAATTGAAAACTTAGCTTGGAAAACATCAAATATTCCCGGATTTACCTATAACGATTTACCTTATTGTGAAAGAGGTAATAATGGTGGTCGAGTTATGTGGTTTCCTCCATATGACTTGAAGATTCAAGAACAAAATGCAGCAAAATGGGACGCTAATACCTTTTTAGGTCGTCCTGAACCGATTTATACATACCAAAATACTGAAAGAAACGGAACGTTATCATTCAAAGTAATTGTGGATCATCCAAGTATCTTAAATTTACTTGTTAGAGAACATTTTAAAGGTATGAATGACGAAGAATCAGAAAATTACATTAATGCTTTCTTTGCGGGATGTGTGGATATTGATTTTTATGACTTAATCAGAAGATATTCAATGTTAACATCAGATGATGTAAAATTACTTATTGATTATCTTAATGGTGGTAAAGATACAGACACAATTTCAAGAAATAAATACTATCTTGAAAGAGTTGAACAAAATCAACCTGAAATTACACCAGCAACAGGTATAGCAGATACTAAATTAAATGTAAATTTAAAGTTTCTTAACGATAGACCCGATAAAAATGTATCTAAACCATATATTTCACCATCATCATACGATTCATATTATAATGAACTTATTGAACCTGGGTTAGTTACTGATCAAATGGGTAAATTAGGAGTTGAATTGAATAAAATGATTGTAAATTTTGATCCGTCTTCAACATATACTGAAATTTCTAAATATCACGATTTAGATGTTTTATTTGGTAATCATAATATGACTGAAATCGGTACTTTAGTGACTGATCAAACAACACAATTAAACAAAATTATAACAGGAGCAACTGCAGCATATAATGAATTAAATGATCAGTTATCAACAATGGTTGAAGATATTTCTTCTGGTAATGTAAGTGAAATTACAATTCATTTACTATCGTCAACATCTGCGGTAGCCGACAACGATTATAATAAAAATCTTTCATTAAGAAGAAGTCATAGTGTATTAAAACAAATTTTAGGAAAAATATCAACCCCTGATACAACTCCAGAAGATAGATGGAGTGTGGATGAAGTTCCAATCATTTATGAATTTAAAGATTTAGGTTACACAGGTATTGAAGGTAAAGTAATATTCACTACTAAAAGTGAAGGTGAAACTTATACATTACAAGAAAATTCAAGATGTGGAGAATATCATTTTATAAATAAAACGTTAAAAGTGGTTGCCCCCGTGGCATACGAATGTAGACAAACACAAGTTGTTGTTATATACACTAAAAAACCACAGACAGTATTGGATGTTCCAAAAAATACATCTGATTCTAATTTAAGGGCTACGTCAAAACAAAACGATATTCCAAGTGAAGAAACAAATAGGTCAAGAAGTAAACCACCTCTTGACATGATGAAATACATTATTATGAAAACATTATCAGAATGTCACTATTTTCAAAAATTAGAAGAAACTGACCCTGTTGTTTTCGGTTCATTAAAAGAAAAGTTTAAATTCTTTCATCCAGGTTTTCATTCAATGACACCTGAAGGTTTAAATGCTAGATTAACTTTCTTAAATCAATGTGTTAGACCGGGTGACACAATCCCAATTAAAGGGGTTAATAGTTCGTTAGACCTTAGAGCTAGGAACACATCATTTGGCCCTCCACCAATTTGTGTATTAAGAGTTGGGGATTTTTATCATTCGAAAGTTATTGTAAGGGATGTTAATATCAATTTTGAAGAAAGTCCTTGGGATTTAAATCCTGAAGGCATTGGTATCCAACCAATGATAGCTTCTGTACAGATGCAGATTAGTTTTATTGGTGGTCAAGGATTGGAAAAACCTGTAAATTGGTTACAAAATGCGTTAACGTCTAATTTCTATGCAAATACAGAAATGTATGACCCTCGTTCTATTCCAACAAATCAATTTATTGGAGGTGAAACGAGAGAAAAATTTACAAAAGAGTTTATAAATTCATTAATGAGTGATACTGAAAAGAAACCTGATTATATTGAACCTGATACATCAGATAAAATTACAACTGGTCATTATATTGGTGAATTAGTTAATACCGCACTTAATTATAGAGCAGCGGTTGAAAGTGTATTTGTTGCGACAAACAAATATATATCAGGATATGATGGGTTTTATAATAATATTGTTCTGATTTATGGAAAAAACGTATCATCTATACTTTTATCCCCAAATTACAGAAAAAATAACAAATATAACGTTTATACTGTAACAAACGGATCTCCAACACCAATTGATTTATTTGGAATATATGAAAAGGGTAGGGATTTATTTATTTTAACATCGATGTTTGAAAATAAATTAAACGACACTTTATCAACAATTGACATCTTAAAAATGTTTAATTTTGATAAAGAAATTCCCACAAATAAAGTATCTACGGCAACGAGATTTGTAAAAGAATATTTATCAACATTTATTCAGGATACAATTGATAAAATGAATACAGATACAAATTTAAAAAGTATTGAAGATTCGAGAAATGAATTAATATCAAGTTTAGATAAAGTGAATTTTGTTGTAAAATATGGTTATGATGCTAAGTTGAACGAAAATAAAAACGATGCATCACAAGGTCAATTATCAGGATTTACCTACCCTGATTTATATAACGATTATTCAAGTTGTATAGATTATATTACAAAAAATTCAACTCAATTCTATGAAAGTTTGGATAATAGTATTAATTATAGTAGTACAATTGAAAGTTTAACTGACGATGAATTTAGTAATATTATGGCAGATTTATTATCAATTATTTCAAGCAATGAATTTATTAGCAAAACGTTTGGTAGGGATACAACTATTTTTGATATGAAACTAACACAAAAGTTAACAACTAGATATGAAAAATTTATTAATAAAACGGATGTAAAAAAATTCAAATTTAGTAAATTCAAAGAAAGAGCACGTGATATAGATTTAATGTATGAAATCATAACACCTGAACCGATAATTACTGATAGTAATATTATTAATGAATTAATAAGTATGAATAAGACACCTAATATTCCAATAAACGAACTAAATTATTATAGGGTATAATGAGTAGAGATTATTACGATAGATATCAATTTTTTATTGAAGATGGAGAATTTCAAATAGTTCCAGGGATTGAATTGCCAATAAAGGGAACTGATAAGTATATCCAATATACTAGAGCTAAAGATAGGTTAGATAAATTTTCTCAAGAATATTATAATTCACCTACATTTGGTTGGTTAATCATGATGGCTAACCCTCAAGCGGGAACGAATGAATTCGAAATACCAAATAACTTCCTGTTAAGAATACCTTTTCCTTTGGTAAACACTTTACAAGATTACAGAAGAGGCGTAGAATTGTATAAATTATATTATGGTGAGTAAAGATTTAAATAGTAGTCAAAAAATATTAGTAAAAGTTGATCAAAATAACTTAGTTTACATTGATCCTAATAGTGTTATATCCGATGGACTTATTGAACCAAGAAACATTGACCAAGAAAAACTTGTGATGTATGTTAATTTGGAAGCAGATTTAGTGCCAAGGAGCTACTTACTTTCCGATACTGATCAAACAAGATTTGTATCTATTGTAAATAAGACATTTAATTTATTAACACCACAAACGGGAAGTGACTTAAATACTGATTGGACTGAATCATATACACCTGAACCAAAAGAAAATTCAAACAAAGAACAAGTAATGTTTTTTGATAAATCCGATTTTAGTGATTCATCGGGTCAAGCGTTTGGTATTGATAGTATTAACATAACAATTAAAGGAGCTAATTTCATTCCACAGATTAATATCAATTTTATTGACGTTCGTGGTAAAACTTTATTTGAACAACCAACTAATTCACCATATAATACATTCTTTCATTTACCGTGGCCAATTTTTTATCTTACAATTAAAGGTTATTATGGAAAAGCAATAAGATATAGATTACATTTAGTTAAATTCTCAAGCAAATATAATGAAAGTAATGGTAATTTTGAAATTGCAACATCTTTTGTTGGTTCCACCTATGCGTATCTGAACGATATTCCTTGGGGAGGTATTATTAATGCCCCTTATCTATATAATAATGCAACAGATGAAACAAAAAGATTTAACGAAGAAAAGGGAAGTTACGAACAGGAAGTTAAAAAATCATCAAAAGGATATATGATGTTAAAGTCTGTTTATGCGGAAATGATACAAAAAGGTATTCTACCAAAAGGGTTTGAAACTATTACATTAAGGGAAGTTGAATATTTGGCAATGGAAATGGATAAGACCCTTGAAAAGACTATTTTCAATGAAGTTCTTGATCCGAAAGCGTTGGCTAAGATTGAAGAATACAACAAAGCAGTTTCCGTTTTTTCAAGTCAAGTAAAAGGATGGGTGACTGAAAATTTAGCGTTATTTTATGACACTTATAATGAAATTAGATATTTCTATTTCAATCAAACTAAAAACGCCTTAACGGATATTAAATTAAAGGGTTCAAATACACCTGGAACATTGGATTATATAATTACCACGAATAATAACATAATAAAAAAAATTGCAAAGGGTATTAATGGTTTAACAATTAATAATTTAAATGATAATAGTAAAAAAAGAATTAAACCAAATTTTATTCTTAAAACCTTAAAAGATTCTTCGGAATATTATTCTCAACAACAAAACACCGATAAAGGTGGACAACTTCAATATGGGGTAAAAGTAGATGTTCTGTTTGCTGATATGGGTGATGTTCAAAACTTATTCTATGAAGAATCAAGTAGGATAATGAAAGAACTTGAAAAACAGATAAATGTTATTGTCCGTGATAAAAAATTGGGATTAGGGTTTGACCCAACTATAAAAAATTTGTTTGCAATCATAATGGCAAACGCTGAAGTTTATATCAGGTTATTAAAGGACGTACATGTTAGGGCATTTGATGCCGCAAATCAAAGAAAAGATTTATTACAACCATTTGACAAAGAATCAAAAGGTGGTTCAATTTACCCATGGCCTGAAGTTAAAAAGGAAATTCCTGGCAGTAGAACACAAATTATAGCATATCCAGGTGATTTTCAGCTTAGAAAAAAGATTAAATCGGATAATAAACTTCTTTGGCCTGAAGTCGATTTCATCGAACAATATATTAAATTCGTAACAAAAGTAACAGGTGTTGATAAAGTAGATTATTTCTTCTCTAAAAGTGATGAAGATAAAAAATTGAAAAAAATATGTACTGTTTTTGATACACTAAGTATTACACCATATGGTAACAGAGTACTATCATCATTTTTATATGAAATTTTTGAAAGAGCAAAACAAATTACGTTAGTTGATTCGTTTAATTCTGAGGCTATCCAAGAGCTAGCTAAAGTTGAATTTGAAAATTTACAAATGACATTAGAAAATGATGTTGATGTTGTTGACGTGTTAAAAAATAAGGTGAGGTCTATCAATGATTTAATCGATTTAATGTCTAGATTTTCACCATTTGAAAGATATCCATATTACAAAGATAGTATTCCTACTACGGAATATATTAGTGATAGTTTAGAAGCACCGTTCGATATTACTAAATACGATGGTACATTAAATAAAATTGATATAGGTAGTTATCCAAAACTTGATAATAATATAAAAAATTATGAATTAGAAAGTTATAGGAAAAATTTATACCCATTTTCATCTGACACCTATCTAGGATACATTAAATCGACAAACTATACTTTAAATAATTTTGATTATAGTAAAACCTTTACCCTTGAAACCGATCTTGGATTTATTACTTCACCCGTTGATGCAAATATGTGGGTAAAAGATAATTACAAATCAAATATTTTTAGACAAAAATTAAAAGTAGGAAACAACTACACCAACATAATGAATACACCGTATTTCCATAAACAACTTTATTATGATTTTTCATATAAACCTGTTTTTGGAAGATATGCGGGTTCGTCATACTTGTTATTAAATTCATTACCGTTTAAAGATTTGGAAGATTCAATTAATAATTCAAAATTAAGAATGGCATCAATGTTTAAAGAAATTGGTGCGACTCATTTTGTTCCTTATTTTTTAATTCTTAAATGGGGTTCGATGTATCATAGGTATAAAACGTACCTAACTGATAATATTGATATTTTACATGGAGATGATAATGGAGATGACTATGGTTGCTTATCATTATCAGGAGTAACCTTACCTATTAGTGGAAAAACTTTCTTTGATGATGGTAATGATTGGTTCATTACACTTACAGGAAACACCCAAGGTGATATAATTGTGAGTTATGATGGAAAGAACACTGGGTTACACCCATTTTATGATTCGATTTATCATAATATAATTAATGGTTATTTACATTTCAATATTGCGGAGCTACCTGAAGAATCTTTCGAAACAAATGTGGGGTTAAAAAAGATTAACTGTTATAATTCTGTAGTGAACAACCTTAATCAATGGACATCTTATGTTGACAATTCATTATATGAATATACTGAAACTGACCCATTAAGAACTAAAAAAGGACACTATACAATTATGCCGTCTTATGGATTCAACCAACCTGATACTAAAATAACCCAAGAATTATTAGATTCTTATGGTATGAGGACCAGGGAAGAATATTTGAATTTTATTCGAACAAATCCTAAAAGTTTTGATGATGAATTTCAAAATTCGTTTAGGGTTGTTCTGGAATCAGAAGAAATTGTTAATGTGTTTAGTGGTAAAACGTTTGCTGGTTTCAATGAATACGTAAAAAGTATTAATAACGAATATTCAATTGATTCAAATAATAAAAAGGTGTTTGATTTAATCGGTACATTCAGTCCAGCAATTCTTGATCAATTTGAAGAAATTTTCTTATATTTTGCGTCTGAAGAACTTAACGTACAAGTACCACAATATAGATTTGAAAATTTACCATACAATACGTTCCAAAGTGTATTGAAAGATATTGTAACTTTGGATTATTTTACATGGACAGATGTAAACGATTTACGTAAAAAATTATATGAAAATCAAAACACTAAATTAGGAAAGATTACTAATAAGATAGTAAATAACAATAATTTACTGAAACTTACAATGGGTAATCCAAAAGAAATAAATTCATATTATATTGAAGGGTTTGCAAAAATTGCTCCTCAATCAACTTTAACTTTTAATCCTTATGATTCAAGTCAATTTACACAAAACGGATACTTGTTAGACCTTTATTTAGGTGAGTTTCCTGACAACGGAAATTTATATAAAGATTTTTTTGTTAATATGGATATTGAATTAAATGAAACGAATATATTAAATTTAAGGCCTTTAATTCTTATTTATGCTGGATATTGTAAAGGAAAAGTAAATCCCGTTTTATATACCGAATTTAAAGATTATATATCAACCAATATGTATGAAGGTGTTGGAAATAGTGTAATACCTAATGGTGCAAACCGTAGATTGAATTTATTTTTGGTTTCATTAATTGGTGAATTTACTAAACTTAGTTACACAAAAGATTCTGAAACAAACATAGAATTTTACGGTGGGTTTAATGATGACGGTTTAAAAATTGAATTATATAATTTCTTTAAATCATATAACGATAAATGGGCATCAGGAAATTCAATTGGACAACATTTATTAATGGAGGACTTTTTGTTCCTTGATAAAGCAAATAGGGATATTGGAAACAGAGGTTATATTAATTTGAATAGGTTCATTGATTTGATGGATACAAAAAATTTAAACACAAGTTTATATGGCGCTATTTCAATTTTACTACAAGGTAGTGGATTTGACATGAGGGCTTTACCAGCTTATGTGAATTTTTACGGTAAATCATTATCTACTAAAAGTAAAATATTACCTTCAGGTACAGTTGCTGAAAATTTATTTGGGACGTTCTTAGATGTAGATTATGAGGATTCATCACCTAAGATGGTTATTCAATATGTTGAAGGCCCTTTGTCTAAACATCCGGATATCACTAATAACAAATACAATAAATTTAATGATGATAGTTTTGATATGTCGGACAACAATAATAATCCGATTATCATTACAGACCCAAACGCTTTTACTGTACAAAATTTATTAAAATCAAACAGAGCCGTTGCCTTTGAAGTAAGTTTTGGTGATCAAAACCAAGGAATTTTCAAAGGGGTAACATTAGATCAAAACACATTAAGAAACACCACCGAATCTTTTAGTGTTTTAGAAAATTTAGCCAGGTCAGAATCGGGAGCTGGTATCAGTAGCGTAGACACATCATTATTCGATTATTATAGACAAGCATCATATTCTTGTGAAGTTTCTGCTATGGGTAACATGATGATTCAGCCGACAATGTTCTTTTATTTAAAAAATATTCCAATGTTTAAAGGTTCATTTTGGATAACAGAAGTATCTCACTCAATTAAAAATAATACCATTAATACTACGTTTAAAGGAACTAGAATCCCAAGAGCGGTTCTACCTGACCCAATGGATACATTTGTTGCTAGTTTTAGACCGATTATGGATAGAATTATTCAGAAGGCGTTGAATACTACAAAAAAAGATGTTATATCATCTACGACCACTACAACGGAAAGAGGTATTGTTACGTCAGGTGGAAATCAATATTCAACAGATATGGGTATAATTTCAATACCCGGTGAAATATTACTTGAAACGCAAGCTGGAATTACATCATTTGGGTTACCTTATAATGGATGGGGTGGTGAAAAATATATTCAAAAGGTTAAATATAAAAATAATGATTGGTACAGAGCTGTTGTATGTAAAATGGTAAGTACAAATGAAAAAGGAGTTAATACAATAACTGATACGACTGATATGGTACTTTTAAGTGAAAATGATAACATTTCAGCAATGCCAGATAGAGTTAAATGGGAAGAATTAAAAAAATTAGGAAAAGATTATCATTTCTATACATCTAAATTTAGGCTAATAAGCGGTAGTAAAACAGCCACGTCGATATGTAGTTTAACAACCACATTTATGAATCCTAAAAATAATGATTTATCGATTGATGTTGTTCCAAGTTATCAATTAGATAGAAGAACAAACCCATTAGAATCAACGGGGGCTGTAAGTATTGGACCTTTGGTTTCGGGTTATGGTGTAGCAATGTCTGAGAAATTAATGTATGATTTGGGAATACATGAAGGTGAAGTTGTTTATTTCAATTTTAAGTGATATTTATATAAAAATAAAACTGTTATGAATGATATTAAATTAAAAAAAGGTTTGGACAACTATTTAAAACCAACGATAACAAAATCTGTTTCAGAAGATGGAATGGAATCTGAACAATGTGATTTAGAAACTGGCGAATGTTATACTATTCGTTCAGTAGATGGAATAGTAGAAAGAATAAATAAAAGATACATTACCGATGATGGTAGACAATTATTACAAGATTAATTATGTCAGAACTAGAAAAACAATTACAGGAAGAATTAAAGCGTTATAAACAAATTAATAGATACGCTAAGACATTGATAATGGAACAAGATGTTCCTGAAGACCCAAATGTGGCCGGTGCCGTTCCTCCAGCTGGAGATGTACCTCCACCACCATCTGAAGCCAGCGCTGAGCCCGCTTTGGATGTACCGACACCTCCCGAAGATGTGACAACTCCATCAACAAATGATGTTTCAGGTGAAGAAGATTCAACTGAAGAAATCGATATTACCGATTTAGTTAATATGACTAAGAGTATTAAAAAAGACATAGAAAACAAACAATCAGATAATATTAACGTGGTGGCTAAGATGGACGATATTTTTACTAAATTAGATGACCTCGAATCAAAATTATCTGATATGGATTCAATTATTGATAGGATTGACCAACTTGGAAAAAAAGTTGAACTAATGAAAGAACCAACGCCAGTTGAAAAACTTGAAATGAGATCGCTCGACTCATATCCATTCAATAAAAATCCTGAACAATTTTTTCAAGAAAAAAGAGGGGAAATGGAAAGAAGTGGTAAAAATACTTACGAATTGAAGCCAAATGAAATAACAAATTATTCAAAGGATTTAATTAAACAAAGTTTTAATCCCGATGCTGATAAAAATGGAATGACTTACTAAAGTTTAACATAAATATTTTAAAAATAATATAAGCCGGACTTTTTATTTCGGCTTTTTTTATGTATATTTTGAATATAAATAAATTTAAATTTTAGTTTTATGAGTACACATTTATCAGTACTAGAACAGTACGAAAAGTCAAAACAGGCTACAAGTAGCAACAGTATTTCGCAAGAAGATCGACTAAAAAAGTATTTCACAACAGTTTTACCAAAAGGGGTTAGAAGTGCGGAAAAAAGAATCAGAATTTTACCAACAAAAGATGGATCATCACCATTTATTGAAATTTATTTCCATGAAGTTCAAGTAGATGGAAAGTGGGTAAAATTATATGATCCAAAACAAGATGGTAATCCTTCACCTTTGAATGATGTTTATGATGGACTTATGATGACAGGTATTGATGCTGATCGTGAGTTGGCTAGACAATACAGAGCACGTAAGTATTATATTGTAAAAGTTATCGATAGAGATAACGAAGCTGACGGAGTTAAATTTTGGAGATTCAAATACAGCTCGAAAGGAGATGGTATATTTGATAAAATTTACCCAATTTTCAAAAATAAAGGTGATATTACTGACATAGAAGAAGGACGTGACCTTATTGTCACATTAGGTTTAACTAAATCAAATAACGGAAAAGAATATACATCGGTAAGTTCTATTATTCCTGAAGATAAATCTAAACTTCACAATGATCCAGAAGTATTAAAGGAATGGGCTGAAAATGGATTGGTATGGTCTGATGTTTATGCTAAGAAACCATTTGAATATTTAGATATGGTAGCTAAGGGTGAAACTCCAAAGTGGAGTAATGAATCTAAAAAGTGGATTTCTGAATCAGACACACAATCTGATGAAACCATCGCATCTAGTAAATCAGAATCGGCAGTAAAACAAAATATAATCGTTGATCCGCAAGCGGATGACGATGTTGCTGAAGATGACGATCTTCCCTTTTAAAATGATTATAACGCATGGACAGACGCATAGTACTTTTGTCCATGCGTTTTATCTTTAAAAATTGTGGTTGTATAACCATTAAAAATTATTAAAAATAGAAAATGGCAATAAAGAAAAAAGAGTTTGACTACAAAGCAAAGTATTCTACAAGTACAAAATATAAAGAAGAAAATTTTTATTATTGTGGTGAGGCGTTTTTAAATGCGTGTGGATTACCAGGTCCGATTATGGGTGGATTAAATATGTTTTTAGGACATAGTAATACGGCCAAAACAAATGCGCTAATTCTATCGGCGGTAGATGCACAAAAGAAAGGACATTTACCTGTCTTTATTATAACTGAAAAGAAATGGAGTTGGAAACATGCCGTACAACTTGGATTACAAGCTACACAAGACGAAGACGGTGAGTGGGTAGGTGATTTCATCTTCAACGATGGATTTAAATACATTGAACAGGCGGCCGATTTCATTAATGAAATTTTATCTGAACAAGAAAAAGGTAACATTCCGAGAGATTTATTATTTTTATGGGACTCAGTCGGCTCTATTCCATGTAAGATGACTTATGACGGAAAAGGTGGAAAAATGGCAAATGCTAGCGTTCTTCAGGACACAATTGGGTTAGGAATTGCTGGACGTATTGCTGATTCAAAAAAAGAAGATTATCCATATTACAATACTTTATGTATAGTTAACCAACCTTGGGTAGATATGCCTGATAATCCATTTGGACAACCTGAAATTAAAGCAAAAGGTGGAACTTCGATTTGGTTAGCATCAGCGTTAGTTTTCTTGTTTGGTAACCAAAAGAAAGCAGGTATCAATCATATTGATGCTGTTAAAGGTGGAAGAACAATTTCATATGCAATTAGAACTAAAATATCGGTTTTAAAGAATCATATTAATGGATTAGCATTTAAGGACGGAAAAATCATTGCAGTTCATAATGGATTCATTGATGACACAAAAGAATCAATCGATAAATACAAGAAAGAATATTCAGATTACTGGAATAAACTTATGGGTGGTGGAGATGGTGAAATTGTTTTAATCGAATCTCCTTCATCTGGATTTGAAGATTCTGAGTAAAATTATAGAAAGCACGTTGTTTAACATAAAAATTTTGAAAAATGGTTTTATTAGTAGATGGTGATAACTTACTCACTATCGGATTTTATGGAGTAAAAAACGCTTTTCATAAAGGGGTTCATATAGGTGGAATTTATCATTTCCTTAATACTTTAAGGAAAACGTTTGAAACCTATCACTTGGATAAGATTGTTGTTTTTTGGGACGGAAATGATGGTTCTCGACAAAGGAAACTAATTTATGAACGTTACAAACAAGACAGAGGTGATCATAATCGTTCTGAAGAAGAACAAAACAATTTTGATTACCAAAGATATCGAATAAAACAATATTTGGAAGAAGTTTATGTTAGACAAGGTGAATATGAATTTTGTGAATCGGACGACTGTATATCTTACTATGTTCAGAACTCCCCCAACGAAAAGAAAATAATTTTCTCGTCCGATGGTGATTTAACACAACTTATATCCCCTAACACACAACTTTATCATCCGATGCATCACGTATTGTACTCTGAAGGTGACACTATCTTATATAAGAAAGAAGAAATGCTTGTAGATAATGTAAGGATAGCAAAAGTATTTTGCGGTGATCCTTCAGATAGTATTGCAGGCATCAGCGGACTTGGTATTAAACGGTTATTAGCATTATTTCCTGAACTTAAAACAAGGAAGATGAATATAAATGAGATTATGGAACAAAGTAATGTCATTTTTGAAAGAGATAAACGTAATAATACAATAAATAACATTTTATCGGGTGTGACAAAATATGGTACTTTTGGTGACGAATTTTTGGAATTGAACGAAAAAATAGTTATATTAGATCATCCACTACTTACGGATGAAGCTAAAGACGAAATTGAATTATTAATCAACGACACCTTATCAACAGAAGGTAGATCATACAAAAACTGTATGAAAATGATGATGGAAGACGGTATATTTAACTTACTACCAAAATCAGATAGTGCGTGGATTAACTTTCTAAATCCGTTTTTAAGATTAACAAGAAAAGAAAAAAATAAAAAAACAATTATAAATATTAGAAATTATGAATAATCAAGAATCAACTAAATTTGAATTTTTGTTAACTATGGATGGTAATATTGTAGTACAAAGATTTTTCTTTGTAAAAGATTATAATCCGAATGTTAAAAAATCGTTAGATTTACATGAATGTGTATCGAATATTTGTATAGATATCGAAGACGATCTAAGAAAAAAAACATTTGAATATCTTACCGAAAATCAAAACTTTTTATCATTTACAGATGGCGTGGAAGAAGAACGAGACACATCAACAGAACAATTTTTAATTGAAATTAAGCAAAATAACGATGTATTTATCCAGAGATCGTTTCCTGCTTATGTATATCATCCAAAAGTTAGGTATACTGTTGATATAAGGCCAAAAATTAAGGTAATATTATCATCATTAACCGACACTTTGTCACTTACTGAGCTTCAAACGTCATATTTACAATATGATTTAACAAAATAATATGAAAGAAATTAATTTCGGATATTTAGGAACAACGTTTCAAGAAACATTAATTAAAGCGATAATTGAAGATAAAAAATTTGGTGACACTATTGTTGGTGTAATTGATAGTAAGTATTTTGATAATAATTCCTTTAGATATATAATGGAAAATATTAAAGAAATACATATGGACTACAATCGTATTCCAGATTATCTTGATATTTCACAGAAAATTATGTCGGAGGGTAAAGAAGTAAATTCAGGCCGAATCCATATTGATACCTTAGAAAATATAAAAAATAACGAACAAAATCCAGACACCGTAAAAGATAGAGCCTTAAATTTTTGTAAACAACAAAATTTAAAGAAAGAGCTTAAAATTGTCCAAAGTATCATTGATAACGGTGAGTTTGAAGAATACGGAAAAATCGAAGGAATTATACAAAAGGCACTTCAAGTAGGTGTAATGGACGAAGACGCAACTGACGTTTTTTATGATATTGATTCTGCCTTAGAAAAAGACTTCAGAGAACCAATACCAACTGGTATTATTGGTTTAGATAATTTATTAAAAGGTGGGTTAGGTGTTGGTGAATTAGGTGTTGTCCTAGCCCCGACAGGAACTGGTAAGACAACATTATTAACTAAATTTGCAAATACAGCTTTTAATGTTGGTAAAAATGTCTTACAAATCTTCTTTGAAGACAATAAAGATGTTATTAAAAGAAAACATTATACTATTTGGTCAGGTATTGCTCCAGATGATCAACCAGATAATAAGGATATTGTTAAGGAAAGAATTCATGATGCCGAGTCATCAACAAAAGGGGAATTAAGGTTATTAAAATTACCAAGTAGCAGTAAAACGGTTACCGATATTAAAACAATAATTAGAAAAATGAGATCCGAAGGATTTAAAATGGATTTAATTCTTATTGATTATGTAGATTGTATTGTACCTGAAAGGAGTAGTTATGGCGAAGAATGGAAGGGAGAGGCATCAATTATGAGAACAATTGAAGCTATGACTGATGAATTTGGTGTTGGTATATGGGTGGCAACCCAAGGTAACAGGGAATCTATAGCATCTGAAGTTGTTACCACTGATCAAATGGGTGGTTCTATTAAGAAAGCTCAAATTGGTCATGTAATTGTATCTGTTGGTAAAACATTAGAACAAAAAGAACATAATTTAGCTACATTAACATTATTGAAATCACGTATTGGTAAAGATGGGGTTGTATTCTCCAATTGTACATTTAATAATGAATTTATTATTATTGATACCGATACTCAAAGCACACTACTTGGTATCAAGGAAGATAAGGCAAATGAAAAAGTTATTCGTCAACGTGAAGCTTACGAAAGAAGACAAAGGATGAACGGAAACCCTGCAAATGTTAATCCAAATCAAGGAATCGAACCAAATTTAAATGGGTAATAAGAAAAATCTATTAACTAGTTATATTTTTTTCGAATTTTCGTATTATTTAAGTAAATAAAAATTATATTATATGGACGTATCACAAAAAATACTTTCAGATTTAACGGTGTATATGAAATATGCAAAGTATATTCCAGAACTGAACAGGAGAGAAACATGGGACGAAATCGTAACCCGAAACATGAAAATGCATATTAAGAAGTACCCACATATTGAGAATGAAATCAGAGAGGTATATAAGATGGTGTATGATAAAAAAATCCTACCATCAATGAGATCTATGCAATTTGGTGGAAAATCAATTGAAATTAGTCCAAATAGGATTTATAATTGTGCTTACCAACCAATCGATCATATTGACGCATTTGGGGAAACTATGTTTCTTCTTCTAGGTGGAACTGGCGTTGGATATTCTGTACAAAAACATCATGTGGAAAAATTACCAGAAATAAGAAAACCTAGTTCAGCAAGGAATAGACGTTATCTTGTTAGTGATAATATCGAAGGATGGGCGGATGCTATTAAAGTTTTAATGAAATCTTATTTTGGATATTCATCATCAACACCTATTTTTGATTTATCAGATATTAGACCAAAAGGTGCATTATTGGTAACTTCAGGTGGTAAAGCACCTGGACCTCAACCGTTGAAGGATTGTATTCATCATATTGTAAAACTTTTGGAAACTAAACAAGACGGGGAAAAACTCGAACCAATTGAAGTTCACGATATTATATGTTTTATTGCTGACGCAGTTTTAGCAGGCGGCATTCGTAGAGCAGCATTAATTTCATTATTCAGCGCCGATGACAATGAAATGATTGCATGTAAAAGTGGTCAATGGTGGGAAACAAATCCACAAAGAGGTAGAGCAAACAATTCGGCTGTCCTATTAAGACACAGAATTACCAAAGAATTCTTTATGGATATTTGGAATCGTGTTGAAGCATCAGGTGCAGGTGAACCTGGAATTTATCTTACTAACGATAAAGATTACGGAACAAACCCATGTTGTGAAATTGCTTTAAGACCAAATCAATTCTGTAACCTATGTGAAGTAAATGTTTCAGACATCGAATCACAGGAAGAATTAAATGAAAGAGTTAGAGCAGCTGCATTTGTTGGAACATTACAAGCTGGTTATACTGACTTTCATTATTTAAGGGAAGTTTGGAAAAGAACAACAGAAAAAGAAGCGTTAATAGGTGTATCTTTAACAGGTATCGGTTCAGGTAGAATTTTAAACTTCGATACCAAACAAGCTGCTAAGATTGTAAAAGAAGAAAATGCTCGTGTAGCTGAAATGATTGGTATAAATAAATCAGCAAGAACAACAACTGTTAAGCCTAGCGGATGCAGGCCTCATGATGCGTTAACAACCACAAATGACGGTATTTATACTTTAGATGAATTATTTAATGATCATATAGACAATAAAACTTGGTGTGATTTTAATAAGAATGTTTCAGTTATTCAAGACAATAAAATTAATAAAATTAATAAAACATTTAATAATGGTGAAGATGAAGTGTTTGGAATTGAATTAGAGGGACAATTATTATTAGAATCGACAAAAGACCATCCTTGGTTCATTAATAAAAATTATAAAAATAAAAAATACATTAATATTAATACGTTTGTAAAAACAAAAAATATAAAAAAAGGTGACATCGTTGATATTAAACTTGGCGTATACGACAAAGAAGAAAGTTTATCTCTTAAAAAAATCAATATGTTTAGATTTAAAATGAAACATAATACATTAAGAGAAATAACCCAGCCTGAAAAAGTTGATGAGGATTTAAGTTGGTTAATTGGTTATTTATGGGGTGATGGTTCATTATCAGAAAGTAAATATAGATTAAGTTTTGTCGATGAACATATTTTTAATTTAGAAAAAGCCCAAAGAATTATTAAAGAAAAATTTAATTTATTTAATAATATAATAAAATGTAAGGACAGAAACGCATATTCACTATCAATTTCATCTGTCGAATTATATCATTGGTTATCATCTAACGATATTAGAAAATATTCAAATAATGGATTAGATTATATACCGTTAATTATTAGGCGTTCTAGTTGGAAAGATATAATCGCTTTTATTGCGGGATTTAGTGATGCTGATGGTTGTATTTCATTAAAATCAAATAAAATACATAAATCTGTAATCATATCTCAATCTGGAAATTCAGGATTTACAAGACATTTACAGAATGTTGCTTTATCAGTTGGTATTCATTTAAACCATTCTTATAATATTAAAGGAGATTCCTTTCAAAAAGAAAAAAATATTATACTAATGTCATCCACGCATTTCAGTTTAAAAAAATCAATGGATGTTTTTGATAAAAATTCTGAAAAGTCAAAAAGAAAATATCCTGATCTAGAATTTGGTCATAATGAAAATGGTAAACCGAATCAAATTTTAGGTAAAGTAAAAAATGTTAAATTTTTAAGAAATGATAATACTTATGATATTGAAATTGATAATGAACACTGGTATTATGCGGGAGCAATAAAATCTCATAATACCGCATCATTAGTTTTAGGAACAGCAAGTGGTATTCACGCTTGGCATAACGATTATTATATTCGTAGAGTAAGGGTAGGTAAAAATGAATCAATTTACACATATTTGTCAATTTATCATCCTGAACTTTTAGAAGACGATTTTTTCAGACCACATGACACTGCTATTATTTCTGTTCCACAGAAAGCACCTGAAGGCTCAATTTTAAGAACTGAAAGTCCGTTACATTTATTGGAACGTATTAAATATATTTCACAAAATTGGATTAAACCTGGTCATTCAAGTGGAGCAAATACACACAATGTATCAGCAACAGTAAGTTTAAGGCCCGAAGAATGGGATACTGTCGGTGAATGGATGTGGGAAAACAGAAATTTCTACAATGGATTATCCGTTTTACCCTATGATACGGGGTCTTATAAGCAACCTCCTTTTTCTGACTGTACGGAAGAAGAGTTTAACGAATTAAGTTTAAAGTTGCATAATATCGATTTATCAAAAGTTATTGAAATGAATGATAATACCGATTTAAGAGGTGAATTAGCGTGCAGCGGAAATAATTGTCAGATTACATAACAATTAAAAATGGGTATATTAAATATAAATGTGGTGGATATACAGATGTTTTTGGAACACATTTAAGAGAAAACAACCCAAATGAAATTTATAACGGAAATGTTGATGGATTTAAGTTTGGTATGAATGAAAAATATAGAAGTTAGTTAAAAATTCGTGATTCACGAATCTGGATGCCTATCCGGACAATAATCAGGACATTGAGTCTCAATTATTGTCCGGATTTTTTTATTTAATAGAATATTTATAGTAAACCTTTTATGAAAATCAATAAATCCTTAAATGAACAAATAGATAGAATAAAATCTATGATGGTTATCATTACCGAAAAAGTTTTTGATACTGATTATTATGATTCATCAATAACAAGTCGTCCAAATCCTAAATATAATTACGATGATAGGGATGTGGAACCTGAATATTTTGATGAATATGATGATGAAGAAGAAGATATTTTTGACGTTGTAGATGATGATGAAGAAGAAGATGATTATGACGCTGAAATGAGTATGTTTCGAGATTTAAATTATGGAGCAAAAAATGACGAACCAGATTTAAGAACTGACTATGAAAAAGAATTAGAAAATAGAGTTGGTAAAAATGTTGAAAAAAACAAATATCTTAATATGGGTAAAAATTTTAATGACATTGAAATTGAACCTGAAGATAACAATAAGTCAGAAAAAAATAATTTAAGGAAAAAATATAATTTGAAATTATTAGATTTTTTTGTTTCATCTGAAAGGGCGACAATATATAGGTATATTATTAATGGAAATGAAAAACTAATTAAAAAAATTAAACCCGAATCTTTAGAAGTTATAAAAAAATTTGTTCCATTTTTTGATAAAGAAAAAAACACAGATAATAACCCAATCGACTCAATAAAGAGGTTAGACATAGAAAATGAATATCAATTAGAATTATTATATTTCATATTGTTAAACCAAAAATATAGAGAACCCATGTTACATCCTAACCAAAGACACATTTTAAAATTATTTAAACTTGCAACAAATATAAGTACAGGACAAACTGGGTTTAGAAAATCAACCCACCCAACTTTTGAACAGTTTAAAATGGTACTTAAAGCTCATCGTTTAATTTAAAAAAAAATCTGGTTTAAAGCCAGATTTTTTTTCTATATATTTATAGTTATGGCAACATACGGTATAGATTTCCCATTTAGGGATAGTTTAAAAGGAGACTTCCTTAATATGACTCAAACACCTGAAAGAGAGGTTCGAGCCGACTTAATACATTTACTTTTAACAAGAAAAGGAACAAGATATTTTTTACCCGATTTTGGTACAAGATTATATGAATATATTTTTGAACAAAATGATTCAGTTAGTTTTAGTTTAATTGAAGAAGAAATCAGGGAAAGTATAAGAAAATACATTCCAAACTTGGATATAAACAGTATTGAAGTAATGTCAGCGGAAGACGATCCAGATGAGTCACAAAGTTTTTCACAGGATGAAGACGAAAGATTATTTAGGGTATCAGACGCTTCAACTAAACCATACACAGCTAAAGTAAAAATCGACTATACTGTTAATAACGGAGCATTTTCGTCTTCGGATTTTATAATAATAAACATTTAATATGAGTAAGAGAATTAGTTATTCGGTTAGAGATTTTGCGGGGTTAAGACAAGAACTTGTCAATATGACAAAGGAATATTATCCCGATTTGGTTAAAAATACCAATGATGCTTCAATATTTTCAGTATTATTAGACCTAAACGCTGCGGTTTCTGATAACTTACACTTTCATATTGATAGGGTTTGGCAAGAAACTATGTTAGACTTTGCACAACAAAGACAATCATTGTTTCACATTGCAAAAACATATGGATTACGAATTCCTGGGTTAAGACCGTCAGTTGCGTTATGTGATTTTTCAATAAATGTGCCTGTTAGGGGGGATAAAGACGATATGCGTTATGAAGGTATTCTAAAAGCGGGGGGTCAAATATCGGGCGGAGGGCAAACTTTTGAAACAATGGAAGATATTGACTTTGCCAATCCATTTAACAGTAAAGGCGAACCAAATAGATTGAAAATACCTAATTTTGATGTTAATAACAGGTTAATTTCATACACTATAACCAAAAGGGAAGCTGTAGTCAATGGTGTAACAAGAATTTACAGAAGGTCTATCAACGAACTTGACCAGAAACCTTTTTTAAAAATTTATCTTCCTGAACAAAATGTGTTAGGTGTCACATCTATCATTCATAAAGACGGAACATCGTTTGGATCGAACCCAACATCATCAGAATTCACTTCAACAACGAATAAATGGTATGAAGTTAAGTCATTGATACAAGATAAAGTATTCGTTCCTGATCCAACTAAAATTTCCGATAAAGAAAATTTTAAGCCAGGTACATATCTTGATGTGAACAATAAATTTATCACGGAGTACACTCCAGAAAATTACTTTTTAATTACTTTTGGATCAGGAACCGTTAATCCAATGGAAAATGTGGATAATTATATTACTGATAAATTAAAAGTAAATTTAGCATCTTATCTAAATAATATGTCCCTAGGTGCAATACCTAAAGCCAACACAACTTTGTTCATAAAATATAGAATTGGTGGTGGAAAATCTTCTAATTTAGGTGTAAATGTTATTAATAGTGTCGACAATATCGAGTTAAATATAATGGGGCCGGTGCAAAATGTTAATTCTCAGGTGGTAAACTCAATTAGGGTATCAAATGTGACACCCGCTATAGGCGGAGCTGATCAACCTTCAATTGATGATATTCGGGCAATGATTGGATACAATTTTGCTGCACAAAATAGAGCGGTTACGTTGAACGATTATAAATCCCTTATTGAAAATATGCCATCACAATTCGGAGCGCCAGCTAAAGTAAATGTAATGGAAGAAGATAATAAAATTAAAGTAAAAATGTTATCTTACGACGAAAATGGTAATTTAACTACGGTTGTGTCAAACATTCTAAAAAACAATATTGTTGATTATTTATCAGAGTATCGTATGATAAATGACTATTTGGATATTGCCAGTGGTGAAGTTATTGATTTAGGATTTGAAATTGATATAGTTTCAAATAGAAATGAAAACGACACAGAAATTATTAAAACTACAATTGACACAGTTATTAATTTAATGTCAATTAATAAAAGAAAAATGGGTGATCCATTATTTATTGGCGATATGTATAGAGAAATTGGTAATATTCCAGGAGTTGTGAACGTAGTGGATATTCGTGTGTTTAATAAAATTGGTGGAGAATATTCAACAAATGAATCGGCTCAGTCATATAGTAATGAAGAAACTAGACAGATTTTAGATCAAGATAAAATCATTTATATGAAGTCTAATCAGATATTCCAAGTTAGATTTCCTAATAAAGATATAAAGGTAAGGATAAAAAATTTGACTTCGACTACATTTTAAATAATTTTTTGCATATTTTTAAATGAAAATAGGTTAGATTCTATTTATATATAATATGCAAAAACACAGAATTTCGACCGATATAGGTAGGGATCAATTCGTAAAAGTTGAATTAAATCAAGATTTTGAATTGTTAGAAATACTATCGCTGAAGTTCACACAAAAAGAAGCTTACGCTTCATATTGTAGTGACTATGGGGTAGTTTGCGGAAGAATCAGTATAAATAACGGTTTAGGTGTTCCAAACGCTAAAGTGTCAATTTTTATTCCGTTGGATGATGTAGATTCAATTGATCCTCTAATTTCGACATTATACCCCTATACTTCCGTTACTGACCGTGACGAAAATGGATATCGATATAATTTATTACCAAATAGAAAACAACATGGGGGACATGAGCCAACAGGGACGTTTCCTGACCAATCTGATATTCTAACAAGGGAAGAAGTGTTAGAAATTTATGAGAAATATTATAAATTTACTGCAAAAACCAACAATTCTGGTGACTTTATGATTTGGGGTGTACCATTGGGTACACAAACCATACATGTTGACGTTGATTTATCAGATATGGGTTGTTTTTCATTAAGACCCTATGATTTTTTAAGATTAGGTTATGGTGAAGATCAATTTAAAAGCTCATTTTCATTTAAAGCGTCGGAAGATATCGATTCATTACCACAAATTGTTAGGTTTGACAAAACAATTGAAGTTTATCCATTATGGGGTAATGAAAGTATTTGTGAAATAGGTTTAACTAGAACCGATTTTGATTTATCTAGCATTGGTGTTAAATTAGAGCCAAAGGCTTACCTTATCGGCGGGGTTTATACTGACACAAATAAAAATTCAATCAATAAGAACTGTCAGGTAAGACGTAAAATGGGTCGTAAATGTGATTTAACGACCAAATCAGGAAAGATTGAAGCAATTAGGTTCACTCATAGGAAAGACGAAAATAAACGTCCCATACTTGAAAATTATACAATAAATGAAGATATACCAGAGGACGGAGGATTTGTTTTTCCTATTCCAATGAACACAGAGTTTCTTTATACAAATGAATTTGGGGAAAATGAAATAACAAACGACCCGAACAAGGGTGTTCCAACCGCATCATGTTATCGATTCAGATTTACGTTAGACGATAGTGGAAATGATAGGAGTAGAAAAACGGCATCTTATCTTGTACCTAATATAAGGGAACATCAAACATCTGAAGATGAGGTTGAAAAATCATATACCTTTTCAACTAATTGGACAGATTACCCAACCGCATCCATCGATCTAAATAATGTTAATATTGATAAATTAGGTATATTATATAATGTTGATGGACAATATATTCCCCAAGATTATTTTTATAGATTAACATATAATAAAGTTTATACTGTATCTTCATTTCATAGTATGTATTATCATAAATCTGATTTTACAAATGATAGGTATGTTGGTATGAAAGAACTCGTACCGACTGAAGAAGAAGATTGTTCCGACAATGTAACACCCCCAGTTAATTATGGGACAAAAAATAAAACTTTTCAATTATTAATTGTTGAAGTTGTTTTGTTTATGGAACAGTTATTTAATATGGTTACATTACTGTTCTTTAATACTTTAGCAAAAATATTTCATGCTTTTGCCAACGCGGTTAATTTTTGGCCAATTAGAAGATTATCGAGACTCATTAGAAAGTTTGCTTATAGATTTCAAAATTCAACTCAAAAACAATTATTTTTAATTAACTATCCTGAATGTGATGAATGTAATGGGGATAATGAATATGGTATAGGTGTAAGTGATCCCGATTTAGGGTTTTGTGAGGTTGGAACTATCATTATAACTGGATCAACTGACGAAACTGCAAGACAATTACGTATTGATGGTTTTAATAGTTCACCTATAACTTCAGATTGTACAGGCGCAACGCCAATTTTAAATATGGCGGATTTTGTTGCAAGACAAACATCATATATATTAACCGTAGAATCAATTGGTGTATCATTAACTGGAAGTCCAATAACATATAACACCGACATTTCAGGATACGTTTTTAATGATATTGAACAAATCTTTCCTGACTCAGCCGAATATTTAGTAAAAATTAGGGATAAAAATGTCATATCAAATTCAATTCCAACGGGTACAACACTTGAAGACGGATGTGGCTTATATGATGTTCCATATGACGAAAAATTGGTCAATGTATATTATACATGTAACACAGGTAATCGATGTCCAACCAGCGTGTATACACCTGGTATGGATGTGGTAGCTTCTAATTTATCTGATACGTCAGATTATCGATTACCTTCAAGCTATGATGGGGATGTTTATCAGCCGCTTACACCGTCAGGATATGTTGAGTTTTCAAATGGTATTTTTAATATAATTCCTGGTCCGTTAAGTAACGGAAGATTAATAAGAATTTTGGTTGAATACAGACGTAGAAAACGTGTAGGAAAATTATTTTGTGGAGGGATTGTGAATTATTCGTTCATTGATAATTGGTTATCAGGGTCATTATATTTTATTTTATTTAAAGGTAAAAAGGGTAAATATTGTTCCGATATAATTCGATATTCATCATCACAAGAAAAATATTATTACAGGTCATCAATTTATTCAGATAATACATTTGGAACTGTGGATTGGGCGGGTGAAGTTGGAAATCCTACGAGATATTTAGGTAGACCAACTACAATAGTTGATTTAGGCCCAAGAGATGAATTTATTAAGGAAATATGTACAGACCCAAGTTTAGACCCTAATTCTTCAGTTGCTAGGTCTATTGGATCGACATCGTTTCAATCTTTCGGAGAATTATTAGGTTTAGCTATAAATTATAGAATGGATGTAAGTAAAAGTGATTATGATATAAATCAATTTTTCGGAAATAATGGATTTAATTTACCAAATCAAAAAATTTTAGCCGGTGATATATTACAATTAATATCTATTAATAATGAAGTAGGAATTGAAGAATTTGATCTACAGAATGTAAAATATATTGGATATTCTTACCAATATCTTGACCCTGATAATCCAATAACTAAAACGGTTTTTGTTGATTATAATGGAAATTATGGACCACTACCAATAACATTTTATTTGGACGAGGATGGTGAAAGAATAAGGGCATCTTTGAACGAACCTGGAAGGCTTAATGAGTCATCACAAAGGGTTCCATTTTTTTTATGGGATAAGAAAGGAACTGGATTTGGTGAATATACGACTGATACATTTGACGATCAATCATGGTCATATTCTGTTCCACAAGTTCAACCATTACAGGGAATGACATACCATTATTTATATAATAACAATGATAAATATCTTTTATTACCAATAACATATAATTTTAATGGATTAACTATACCAACGACAGGTAATACAACTAATGATGTTGATTTTGATATAATTGATTCAGGAATTGGAACTCATTTTCTATATGATAACAAATATCCCGGATTCACAGTCTTAGAAGTCACTAGTGGAACAACAGAAAATCCAATGGCAGGTAGGTTATATACTCGTGTTGGCGATGTGACAGGTTGGGTTCAAACAAGTTGGACATATTTAAATGATTTTGTAATTAGACCAACTCAAGATTATTATTACGGAAATAGACAAATATTGTCAACGCCATTTATGTTTTATTTTGGTTTAAAATCGGGAAAAACTGGGTTAGATAAATTTATAAAACATTTTGGAGATAAAAACGACTTCACAACTATTGAATAATGAAAAAGAAGAAAATATTATTGCCAACGAAAAAATTTTTTAAATCAGAAGAAGAAGATTTAAATATTTCTTTAAATTTAGATACAAAAGATAAACTATTAAGGGAAGGTGATAGAGATATTATATTAAATATTAGTGATTTATTTGATGATGAAAGAAATAATAGTAACAACTATAAGATTTATGGTAAAATAAGGATGATTTACCGAAATATGTATTCAGGAACAACAACTTATTCGCCATTGGTTCGTCATTTATATGTATCAGATGAAAATAGTAGTTTAAATGAGGGGTTTTTATCTTATAATGAGTATGGTTTTATTAGAAACGACACATTACATGAAGTTAACAATATAACACATAGTTCAATTGTTCCGATAATCCCAATTGACACAATGTTGAAAGGAACAGAATACACTGGACATACTGTGACTACTAATTTTACTGCGCCATATAAAAATTGGAACTTATACCTTAGTTATGTTTACGGCCAAGACGAAAATTACCCAATGACATACACTTTAACAGGTGGAACAAAATGTAACTTCGTTTCAGGAACAGGAATACCATTTAGGATTGAGCAAACAGGAAAGACTTATAAACTAACTTCACCTGTTGAACATGGGATGAGTGTTGGTGAATACATTGTATTGTCAGGTGATACATTATCAGGGTTAGAATCGGGTAGGACATTCAATATTTTAACCGTTGGGGATGAAACACATAATTCTGAAAAATATGTACTTGAAATTCCAAATGTTTACACAATAACGTCAACAATTGTGATAGGTAAAAGATGTTTAGACCCTAAAAATATTAGTGGTACTTCATCGAAATATTATGTTCATAAACATAAAACAATAAGTGACGTTGCCGACTATATAATTGACAATGCAGGGTTTGAAAAATCAATTTGGGAAGAAGAAAGAAAGATATTATTTGAAAATGCTTTGAGTGAAACTGATGTTTTAGTTGAAAGAAACAGAATGGAATCATTATTATATGATTTCAAAGAACCATTTGTTCTAAAAGACATTCTTAATAATTTAGGATACACCCCAACAGAGGTTTATGTAACAGTTATCAATAGAAACGGAAACGGATACTTCAATTATCCACCAAAAGTCGGTTATAAATTTAATTTTCATAACACATGGATGGACGAACATTTTAACGGCTCATCATCTGAAGAAACAACAATTGGAAAACAAGTAATAACAACCAATACAACTGGATATACTTTTACGGGTGGAACGGAATTGAATACAGGAACAACGTTAGTTGGAGCATTTGTAGAATATAATGAAAGTGAAATGAAAGAAAGAATTATTTCAGAATCGTTTCATAAAATAACTTTAAGACCTGATGTTTTCAATCATGGTCAAACTGGTAATGTTAATATGTTTACAGGTGCAACGCCAACAAATCCATTCGGGTTTTATTACCAAACACATTATAGGGTTAAATTAAGACAACTTTCTCCTTATATTGAAACATCGGATACGGATAACGTTTATAATTTACCTGAAAACACAAAATACAATGAATTAGAAAAGGTTTGGAAATGGAGAGATTTATACGATCATGGTTATGTTGACCCTGATGGTTTTGGAACGAATTATCCCTTTACAAACAACACACACTATGTTAAAAACGACATAAATTTCTATTTCAGGAACGAAAGATATTTCACCAACAAGAAAGATGGAATAACGAACTTCAATAATCGTAGATTAAAAATTTGTTAATGGAAATTTTAAGAAGTAACGAAGATAAAAAAATAATCATAAACCCTATACTTGATTTTAGTATTGATTTAGGTTGGGAAGAAAATTTTGCAGACTACGAAGACGAAGCTCTGAAGAAAGTTATTAACCCTGTTGAAAACTATGAAACCGTTAGGTTTATTCATAAAGAATATCCTATCCCATTGTACAATAGTGAAAAACAATGTGATATATGGTACTATTTTTATTTTTTAACAGGTGGAACTGGATATACACAAAACTATGAAACTGTGGGAATTTCTCTTAGTGAAAACGCTAAAATGTTAAAACAATCAACTGAAAGTTTCTTCAGATTAGAATTCTATAAAACCCCAAATGGGGATTTGCCAAATAGAACAAATAGAAGATTGGTCATGACAAGAAATTTAACCCTTCCATTAGGTGAAAAGTATTTTGATACAACAATTAATGATAATATATATATTCCTGTTTTTATGGGTTCAAACTTTAGAAATAAAGAAAATATGTATCAATTTTGGTTTAAAGACGACACTGCACTTGATGAAACTGAATTAACAGGTACGACATTTTGGATGACAGCTAAATTCTATAATGCGGATGACGGAAGTATAATTGATTTCGTTAATAAAAACGTAAATCTACCAACACCTGTCAATGAAAGGGTTGGAATGAGCGGAAAACCTATTTTATTTTATGAAAAAGGAATTTCTGGCTCTGAAGTTAATGAAACTGAAGATTTATATTATAAGGTGATTATAGATAGAACCGATTATTCTTATAGGGTAGAAAGATTTTAAAATGGAAAAGAACAAATACGAAATATTACAAAAAAACATTCCTAATGTTGAATTAGTTTCATTAACTAGTCAAAATTGGTATGATTATAATCATGACCTTTTTCCTTGGTCGGGAACAACTACTGCCCCAAATATAAACGATATTGTTTATAATGTAACTGGTAGTACGGCTACCGGATATTATAAATGGTTGGGTTCAACATGGACGGGAATCACTAAGAGTGAAGCATATGAAGATTTTGTAATTCCGATTTATTTGGAAAACACAATAAAAGATTTAGGGGTTTTAGTTGGATGGGACGGTCAAATAGAACAAGTAGAACAACTATGCAACTTTACATATAGTGGCGCCACAGGGTCAACTACTGTTACCGTATCAAATGCTGTTAATCCGGATAAATTAAGAAAGATAGTTGACCAAAATTTTACGATAAATTGGGGTGATGGAACTACGGGAACAATTGGTTCAACAATGTTTTCACAAATATCACACCCATATCCCATTACTGGAGGAACATACGAAGTTTCTATATATTTGGAATCACCTTGGACAACACAAAAATTAACTAAAACAATTATAGTACCATTTATAGACCCAACTATTGTTGATAATGAATTTGGAACGTTTACGGGTTACACTATTACAGGTGGTACATTTGAACAGGATTATTTAAACGATTTAGACCTTAGCACAGGACAAACTTCGGGAACTACTTTTACTTATGTCGCAATAGGTGGAAGTAAAATTGACCAAAAAATATTATACGGACAAACTTCGCCAACAGGAATAACAACGGGAACGACTGAAGGTTTATCATGGAGTGGATACACTATTGATGATTTTTATTATAGGGACTATGCTGATGGTTACACAATGATAACAGGTTCAACGATAGGTGTTATAAAAGAAGAAATTCCTAATCTATGTTTAACAAGAAATGAACACTTTATAGGGTTCATAGATGAGCCAACGGTTTATTCTGACATATTTGTTGAAAGGGGTAAACAAGGGGTTATGGAAAGAAATTTAAGATTAAGTGAAATTGACAATATTGGTGAATTAGAAATATACGGAAACGGATATTTTAATATAAGAAAACAATAACAAATGTATTTATTAAGTATGATCAAAGAAAATATAAAAAAGAGAACAAAATGCTCAATAAATAAAGAAGAATTATTAAAAATACAATAAAATGGCACAGGGCAGTTATGGCAATATTAGACCAGCGGACGTATCACCAGCAGATTGTGAAATATTTTACTATTTTACATCTGGAAGAACAGCGTCTGCATTAACCACATCATTAAGGTTCAAGAAGTTATCATCAGAAGATGTGTTAACACCTATTTTTTACGGTGATATGACTGAAAATGCAGAATTGCCAACTAACGAACTTATTGGTGGTTTATATAATTTAAAATTAACTTCTGATGATTTTTCTGACTTAGGAATTTACACATTACATATTAGACCAAAACAAATCAGGGCTCAAATTACCGATTGTGGTATTTTGGCTTCGCTACCTTCAGTAAGAGGGTTGGTTATCGATTTATCACAAACAACGTTGAATGATGACCGTAATAAATTCGTTCCACAGGGTTTAGTGGGATATAGAATCGAATATCTTAACGATGATGGTACAAAGATACCTAATTTCTTTAGAATCGTTACATCGTCATTTTATTGTACTCCAATTATGACAAATTCAACGAGTACAACACAAAAGTCCATTAGATATCAATATACTAACAATACTACAAATTTAATGTTCTTAACATTAACACCATCGTCAGCACCGTCTAGTAAACCTAACACCGTTCCGTCTATCGGCCAACCAAATCAAAAAATCATATTCAGTAACACGTATTTTAATCCTGTTACCGTAGAAATTGAAATGGTAGAACATGACGCAACAACATTAGGTCACGCATTATATGGTAACCAAAGTAAAGCGATTTCATCTGGTATTTATACTATCTACGATAACAATAACAATATCTATAAACAATACAATCTATACGAAATTAAAGATGAACTTAATGAAACTTTATTCGAAATTAGAGAAGAAAGAAATGATATTGATGAATCGTTAAACTTTACTGAAATAACACAATAATTATTAAAAATAATATAGAAATTATAACTTTTCTATATTATTTAGATATTTATAAATATGAAGTTAGTTGAACAACATATTTTCCATAAAACCAGTAATAGATTTAAATCTTTAGATAACATCTGTTTTTTATCAAAAAACTTATATAATTCGGCGTTATACAGAATAAAAAACGATTTCGATTCTAACGGAAAATGGTTAAGATATAATGAATTAGAAAAAGAATTTAGAACATCGGATCAAAAAGATTATATTTCTTTACCTAACAATTCTTCGCAACAAATTCTAATGCTACTTGATTCAAACCTTAAATCCTATTTTAAGGGTTTAAAATCATTTAAAAAATCTAAAACATCTTTTAGTGGTTGTCCGAAATTTCCTTTTTATAAACATAAAACAAAAGGAAGAAATATAGTTGTTTTTACGTCAGTTCAATTTAGATTTAAAGATAATAAAATTTTCTTTCCAAAAAAATCAGGTATTTCGCCATTATCAACAAAATTATCCAAAGACAGTAAAATACAACAAGTACGTGTTATACCTAAAAACGATTTATACGTAATTGAAATTGTTTATAATTTCCAAGAAAAAATTAATTTAAATAAAAATAATGAATATTTGTCCATAGATTTAGGAATTAATAATTTAGCTTCATGTATAACAACGAAAGATGATATACCGTTTATTATAAACGGTAAACCGTTAAAATCAATAAATCAATATTATAATAAAAAGAAGTCATATTATCAGAGTAAATTAGAATTAAATAATAAAAAGAAATGTAGTAAAAGAATCACAAAATTAACAAATAAAAGGAATAATAAAATTAATGATTATTTACATAAGTCCAGTAAATTAATCATTAATTATTGTAAAGAAAACCAAATTGATAATTTGGTCTTAGGTAAAAATATAGGCTGGAAACAGGAAGTTAAATTGGGTAAGAAGAACAATCAGAATTTTGTTCAGATTCCGTTTAATAAGTTTGAGTCGTATCTAAGTTATAAGTGTATTAAGGAAGGAATAAACTTTTTATTAAGAGAAGAAAGTTATACATCAAAAGCAAGTTCATTGGATATGGATTTTATTCCAAATTTTGATTCAAAAGAAGATCATATTTTTTCGGGAAAAAGAATTAAAAGAGGGTTATATAAAACTTGTGATGGAACGTTACTTAATGCGGATATTAATGGAAGTATTAATATATTAAGAAAAGAAATTGGGGACGATTGGTTAAAACCAATAATACTCAATAGAGGGTTCGTGGTTAACCCAATAAAGGTGTCACCTTTATAAAAATAAAATGAATATATTTATAAATAAGTTTTATTAATCATGGTAGTAAGAAAAAAAGTTCCAAGTCAAGCGGCTAGTGGTGCAGATACTTTCAGCGACAGTTTAGTTGGTAGACAAGTAACGGACGGTACTAGTGAGTTAACCAACACGAATTTTGAATTAGATAGGGTTTTCCCTGAAAAAGATAGCAAGAATTTTAGGTCTGCAGCTTTCTCGGAATTTTTAACGCTCGATGATTTAAAACTTGAAAGTGATGCTGTTAGTACGACTGACAACGAACAAGATGACAATAAAATCAAATTCAAACAATCCAAGGATAACGGAAGTAAATCGATATTTGGTTCATTAAAAAGTAGAATCAATGTATCAATTAATCGAATCATTACCAAATTCCCTGCTGCGGTACTTGCCGACTCGGAAACGTCAGTTAGAACAAACATCTACACTGCGTCAGGAATTACATATGATATTGAATCAAATACAACTGAATTTTATTTAGAGTCGTCAATTCTTTATAACCCATTCGGAATTTTATTAACAACACCTTCAGGTAATCCGGATATAAATTCGGATAATCCAATTAGAAATTTCTATTCTTCATATACAAAATATGTTATAGAAATCACAGGTAGTACATATGACGTTTTAGAATATACTGAACCTACCAGTTCAAACCTAATTAAATTAAAAGTTAAGGGTAATCCTTTTCAATCAAATACAACATATACTGAAAGTTATCTTATTAGACCTAATAACGGAATTTCAGAAGGATTTTTCAAAGGTTTAGATGACTTAGAACAGGTAATATTAAATAGGGATACAAATCCTATATACAATGCAACATTTAGAATTCCACAAGATAGTTTTGACCAATCTAAAACAAATTTAGTTGAAGTCAGGGTTAATTGGCCTGTTGCAAAAGATAATTGGAACATAAAAATACATGGTATCGACTATATCAATTATGTTGATAAAATCGGTAGTATTGCTGATGAAATTGATGATTATAAATCTAACTTATTCGTTAGGTTTATGACTGCACCCCAATTATTTGAATTTGATAGTGATGATCAAAAAGCTCAAGCTGTTTTTCAATTATATGGTCAAAGTTTTGATAGGGTAAAAAAATATATTGATAATATTGCGTTTATGCGTAATGTTAGTTATGACGGTATTGAAAATTTACCAGATATTTTATTGAAAAATCTTTCAACAACATTAGGTTTTGAAACTATTAATCTAACTGAAAACACAACTATTGACGATTTACTATATAAAAAACAGGATAATACCTTCTCAGGATTATCGATTGGTAGTAATATAATTGATGGCGAATATGAGTTTTACAGAAGATTATTAGTAAATTTGGCTTATCTGTATAAATCAAAAGGTACTCGTCAATCAATCGAATTTTTTTTACGTTTCATTGGTGCACCAGAACCGATGATAAAGTTTAATGAGTATACATATAAAATTAAATCGTACCCAAAATCATATAATCTTGAAAAAGACATTTATGATGTTATTGCGGGAACTAAATCAACCACAATAGCGGAGTTCAACCCAACAGGATACACATATAGCACGGTAACAACAACCACTTCAATAAATTTAACAAGGGAAGAATACCCTGTTATTGAATATACAAACACGCCAAGGTCATTTTATAGTAACACATATGAAATGTTCTTCCAAAAAGGAGCTGGATGGTATGAATCAACATTAGGCCATCGTTCAAGTGATATTCTTGACGAAGAAAATTCGGTTCTTACTGGTAGAACTAAAACGTTAAAAACTAAATCAAGTGATTTTACATTTGGTGAAGATTATTTTGACGCGTATAGGACTTTACCTGGGTTAGATACGGGTTATGAAATTGAATCATCGGTTGATAATATTAAAGGTATCGTTAGTGATATTATTCCTAACGATATGTTTAATAGAAAAAATATTAGTGTGTATATTACATCGGCAAATGCTGTTGATTATGATATATATAGAAAATCTAGAGATTTATCGATATCCTTTGGATCAGCAACTTTATTACCACAAACAGGTGTAACATTTGCTGAATATGCCGACAGAATTTTACATGAACAAATTACAAATTCTAATACGATAAAATACACAAAGAATTACATCAAATTAGAAGACATTTATAGGGATTATATCAATAGTACAGGATTTACACCATATTACTTAGGCGATCTTAATGAGTTTGTTAATTTAATGGGGACAAATTGGTCAAAATTATTAGATCAAATTATTCCATCAAGTACTTTATGGACGGGTGGTAATCTTATCGAAAATAATAGATTTGGAAGACCAAAATATCAATATCGTTTAGGTTGTCAACCAAAAGAATTTAATGAAGATGTTTATCCGGATTTTCAAACAACAATTGAAGAAGATATTGAAAATTTAGTTGGGGATATTAATAATTTTAGGGGATTATCTCAATTAACTGGAGTGAGCTTTTATCCTGTTATTGAAATTGATGGTGAAATTTATCCTAAAAGCGGTGATACAGATAATTTTAAAATAAATATTACAAGCGGTGATCTATTCAATGGATTTTCGTTAAATACTTGTAATCCAGTCAATCAAGATAATCTTCCATTAGTGTGTGATTATAAACTTACTTTGGATATCGATTATGATTTAATCAAATTACAATGGAAACAAAAATTAATAGATTTAATTGATTATATTAATAATATTACAACGGGTTATACTGCTGGGTATTATAATTATCAACCATTTTTAAATGCATCGGGTATCGGCCCAACAACATTAACACCAACTGGAATTCCTAAATTAAACTATGAATTCTATACTGATATTAACGGTATAGAAAAAATTAAATTTACTTCTATCAAATATAGTACTAACGAATGTTCTGTTTTAGAATATTTTGATTATAGATTTACTAGTGAATTCGATACAATTAAAAATGTGTGTTCAATTGACGCTACTATTCAATCTGAAGGTAGTCATTATTCGGGTGGAACAGGTAGTACATTATGTTTATTAAATAATGATATCTATTTCAATTTTAACGGAGTTGGACCAATTACTATCTTTGGAACTTGTAACCCAACACCAAATCCTACAACCGTTTCAGGTAAAACGTTGGATTATTATGGTTGTACGTTTGTTTTAAGAGACGTAAATGAAAATGATAAAATTGATTTATTATTTACCGATATAACCAATTGTGATTTAAAGATAAAAGTTGAAGGATTAGGTATAAATTGGATAAATAGTGATGAATATGTTATAGTACCTAAAGTACAATATAGGCAATCTTATGATTACGGTTTAAAAAACGACTCATATGTTTTAGTGAGTGGAATGACTATTACATCAAAGATGGTAGATCAATTAGTTGTGGGTGATGTTATTCTTATGTATGACTATAATAGTAATTACATTAGTAACCAACTATTAAAAGATGGAATTACAAATAACGATTTATCGTTTATAAGACAATATGTACCGAAAACAATTTCAGACATAGATTGTTTAGCTTCAAACAAAAAATATATAATTAACGGAAATATTGAAGTTCTACCAACTAGTAAAATGTTTGTTTATACTAAACAATATGTAGATATAGATGGTAATGTTTCCGATAATGGTAGTTATTTCTTTGATTATAGATTTCCAGAATATTTAAAAATTAGAACAACAGGTACAACCGATAATTCATGTTGTGGTGAGAGTAATATTAATAATGGGGATTATTTAATTGGTTCGGATGGTAAGATGATTGAAATTCTCACTTTGGAATTAGATTATTGTGATTCAGAACTTTATTATAATATTAATGTAACCGACGATTCAGGTTTAGAATTTTTAACCGTATTTAACGGAATGATAACAGGTACAACAGTAATGATTGGACATAATTATGTACCATTTACTACAATGGACGAAGAGTTATCACAAACATATGATAACGGTTCTTGTGTTGTTACTGATCCTGATAGAAATTATATAATTCCATGTACAGGTACACCTATTGTAAATTGTGATATTGTCGGATTTGCACTATGGGTCGATAATGTCCCAACTCCTACACCGACTCACACTCCAACATTAACGCCAACATCAACCCCAACACCAACATCAACCCCAACTTCCACCCCTACATTGACACCAACATATACAACAACACCAACGTTAACTCCTACACATATTGTAAACTGTTTAATAGATGGTTATGCAGAATTTATGAACCCAACGCCAACACCTACCCCAACTATAACCACAACATCCACACCTACAATTACACCACAACCAACAGAAACAGCAACTCCGACTCCAACGACAACATCAACAACAACATTAACACCAACGTCTACCCCTACATTGACGCCAACAAATACTCCGACTTTAACTCCAACTCAAACATATACACCTACTTTAACGCCAACGGTAACTGGCGCCCCTGTCTATACCTGTGACACCGAAATACCAACATGGATTGAAGGTGAAAATTACGGTAAAGTAATTGTTATTTTAGGCCCTGAAGAGGGTATGGTGACATTTGATTATGAACCTGTTATTATTAAAGATAATTTTATTATAACAGATGAAAATGGTAATTATTTAACTAGCACTGGATTTGTTGGAGATAGTGGAACTACACAATTCTGTAAAACAAGTGGATATACATATGTGTTTGTGGAAGTATTACCAGAGGTACCAATTGGATCAATTTGGAAATTTAAATTAAGTTGCCCAACTGGACCATGTACAACTGCAGCACCAGTACCAACACAAACTCAGACTCCAACATTAACAAATACACTTACACTTACCCCAACATTAACGCCAACAAATACGCCTACTGTAACTAGTACTCCTACCCCTACGCCAACATTAACAGCAACACAAACTCCAACATTAACACAAACCTTAACATCAACCTTAACATCAACGCCAACCCCAACAAATACACTTACGTCAACTTTAACGTCGACCCCAACTCCAACTCTAACATCTACGCCAACTCTAACATCTACACCTACTCTAACATCTACACCTACGCCAACATTAACGCCAACGCCAACACTAACTCCAACATTGACACAAACCCTTACACAAACCCATACACAAACAAGTACGAGAACACCCACTCACACATCTACGCCAACCAGGACAAGTACTTCAACGTTAACTGCCACTCATACTCCAACATTAACGCCCACGTTAACTCTTACATCTACTCCAACATTAACGGCTACATTAACTTCAACGCTCACACAAACAATTACAGGTGGACTAACACCCACACCAACTTCAACTCCTACAATTACGCCGACTTTAACTGAAACGCCAACATCTACACCAACATTGACGTCAACATCTACACCAACTATGACGCCAACTATGACGCCAACTTTAACATCAACAAATACGTCAACATTAACGCCAACAAATACACCTACTGTAACTAGTACTCCTACCCCTACGCCAACATTAACAGCAACACAAACTCCAACGTTAACGCAAACCTTAACATCAACCTTAACATCAACGCCAACACAAACTATTACAGAAGGATTAACACCTACGCCTACATCAACACCAACGACTACGCCAACTCTAACGCCTACTTTAACATCTACCCCCACACTAACAATTACCGCGACAAACACATCTACCACAACACCTACTTTAACACCAACCCTAACACCTACTTTAACACCAACTCAAACATATACCCCAACAAGAACTGGAACGCCAACACCCACGCCAACAAGAACAAGTACTCAAACACCAACGTTAACGCCTACCCTTACACCTACCCTTACACCTTCAGCCACAGCAGTAATAGAATTTTTGGCGGCATTTGCCCTCGATAGTCTTACATGTGAAACTACAGATATAGCGGATGATCCACCAACGATTGTTTTGAATTCAGTAACAAATAGTGGATATAATTATATGGAATCAGTAAGTGAAATAACATATAATGGCGACCCAACTGAAATATTATCAAGAGGTATTTATCTTGGAACAAATAATCCGCCAACTGAAAGTGATAGAGTAACAACCGATGGTTCGGGTCCTGGTAAATATAATAGTAAAATAAATGATTTAGCATGTAACACTAAGTATTATGTTAGAGCATATGCAATTACCGCATCGTATGATACAATAGTTTCAAATATTATGACCTTTACTACGCCGGCAGCAACAATATTTATTCCAGAAGCATTTTCACCAAATGGTGATAACATTCACGATACTTGGATGGTTTATGGCTTAAGTAGTTATTGTAATAATAACAATGAAATGTTTATATTCAACCAACCTGGCGAACAAGTATTCCATTCAACATCTTATCATCTTAATTGGTGGAACGGTAAAGTAAATAATACAGGATCATTGGTTCCAGTAGGAACATATTATTATGTGTTCTATCTTAACGGATCAAGATATAAATCGGCAACGGTATTCGTTAGTTATTAAAAATAAAGATTATGGCATATTTTAAAACAGGAAAAAAAAGATCATTAACAGTTACAATTACCAAAAAGTCAAATGGTGATATAGTAAGTGGATACCCAAAAGTTTATTCAGGAACAACTACATTTACTTGGGATGGTGTTATTTACCCAACATTAACTGGAACTACATTTGAAGAGTTGTCATATGAAGATTACTTAACAAGATTAGAAGATTTTAAACAATATGTTCAAAGCCTTGAATCAGGCTTAGATATTGACAGAGATTTAGATCCAAATTATCCACCTACAAGTATAGGTGATGTTGCTCAATGCTCACCTGAACCATCTCAATGTACAACAACATTTATAGTAAGTAAACTGACATCTGGCGCCAGCGGTTATATAGAAAATAATGGCGATGAAATATATTTAATTTCAGGAATAGAAGGAACGTTATTAAATATAACTGGTACTACGACTAACGGAACGGTAATAGTTGGATGGTCTGAAGATAGTTATGGTAATAATTTATTATCTACAGGTTCAACATTTAACATACCGCTAAGTTGTGGAAAAACATATTATTTTGTTATAAGACAAAATGCGGTCGCAATTAAAAGATTCTGTTATTATCCTCCGTCAACTATTCTTGATGAAATATGTACTTCTTGTAACGAATCAGTAGATGTTTATTTTGATTATTTAGATATGATAGCGAATGGGTTTGAAAATATTACATGGTATAGTGATTTTGACTTAACAATTGAATTACCAGATGGTTTTTATAAATTATCGGAAATTACAGCAAGTTATCGAGGTTCAATTATTGTTACTGTTTTGAATTTCCCACCTATATATACAATTGTTAATGGTCTTGTAACGGAAAAAGGATTTTGTGATCCCGATTTACTATACTGTTGTATTTAATTATATAATTTTTTTAACTATATTTAATATATATGTCAAGTGTAACGATAAATTTAAATAGTACTGATTATAATTCAACTAAACCTAGTTATGGTTCAGTAGGACAATATGCCACAAATCTTAGATTTGCTAATAAATCCAAAGCATTGAAATTTACTAATGCCGATTATGGAATTGCAACCGTAACAATAAGTTTTACTGGATCAATAGATTATGGATCGGTATATTTTTCTGATCCAAATGGCGGGGATGTGTCGGTATCAAAAAACATTGATGGAATTTATATGGTTAGTAATGAAATAGCCAAAATTGAAAATATTTTTTATCAAAACGGAACAGGTGGCACCACTACTTATTATGTTATTATTAATTCAAATACTTCATTAAAATCAGCCGAATTAAATGTATCAGTTGCACTTGGAAAATACAATACAAAACCTTCAGGAACTAGTTTTACTATAAATTGCTCTTGCCAAGACCCAATTTATACATACACAACTGGATTACACACATATTCACCTTATGATGCTAAAAGTGATTTATCAAAACTTACAACTATTTTATATTCACGAGTTCCAATAGGATCGTGGACACCTGGTACTAAAGTTTATTGTACTAATACATTTAGTCATCCAGCTTTGCCATATTTTTATGGATACGGGGCAAATGTTTATCAAGTCGGTGATGAAATCGATAGATCATATGGTACTAAAAAACAATATACGGTTAAGAAAAAAATATTCGGTAAGCCTAAAACAACTGAGCAAACAATAATAGGAAATACATTCAATTTAACCAATCAAACGTCAGAAGCGTGTGTTGTTCCATCAATGAGTAGAGTTGGACAAATAACGAACATATTATCCGCATCTTCATTAATACAACCATCACAATATAGATATTATTTAGGATATAATTCTACAAATAAACAACAATCAAATGATAGCGTGTTTACTACATATGATTTTGGAACAAAACAACATAATCCGATAACTGGCGCACTTCATGCGTTAGAGAAAGTGACGCAAGGGGTTATTGTTGGTTACAATACAACTTGGGACCCAAATATTTGGTCTGCCGTTGCAGGTGGTGCTTTAGGATTAGGAGCAGTAATAGCACTGGCTGAGGGTACTGCAATTAATGCAGCTGCGGGTTTATTATTGGACTATTTAATAGGTATATTATCCGATACATGGATTGGCGCAGCAATTACCGCCGCACAAGGAATTCCAGTATGGGGTCAAATTGCTTTTTTAGTTGTTGCATTACTTGCATTATTATGGGGTATACTTAGAACTAAAACAACTGTTTATAGGGAAGACTGTAAATTATTTTTACATCATTTTACCGATACACCGTATATCGAATTAACAAGTAAATTATATAGGGATGAAGATTTAACTGTTCAAAATAATGGGTATTATTGTGATGGAGTTTATTTCTTTGAACAAACAGGTATTGGAACAGGTAAAACTATAACATCGAAAGAATTATCTTCATGTTACACAACTATTTCAACAAACCCAACTAAATATGGAACATTATATTCATTACAAGCCGATAACCCAACGTTAGTGACAAATTTTCAAAAGCTAATTGTTTTATTATATGAATCGGGTAAACCGTCACCTTATTGTGGTGGGGATAATGTATATTATAGTAGTTATATGTCGCAATACGTAACAGGAAAAACTTGTTGTGATTTGGAGGTTTGTAATTCATATTTAATTGAGTTTGACGCTGGATTAGAATGGAGTTGTATTAGTGTTGCTGACGCAAATAGTAAAGTTACACCTAAGTTTAATGCTGCAGCATCTTATGCGCAAAGTCAAGGAAATTTTAATACATTATTAACAGACGCCGACTTAGGTGAGTTACCATCATATTTTACACATGAATTAAAGGTAGAAAACACACCAACTCAAACAAGCTTTTATTATGATAAAAGAATAAATACTAATCCAGATGTCGGTATGTCAATATATTACGATCCTTGTGGATGTACTAAAGTATTAGACGGTTATTATGGTATAACAGGTATAACATATTATAGAACATTTTATCATACTACTAATGGAGCTATCGATGGAATTTATTACATGTCCACGTCAGGAAGTACTACTACCACTACTTTAGAACCAATTATATTAACAAATTTAAATTATACAAGTAATTGGTTTTTAAAAGGCTCAAATAATGTACTTTTACAATATTATACAGATAATATTGAATTGGATAGGTTATTTAATCCAAATTCCTTGTATACTAATCCGATGCTGGTTAAAGGGTTTATTAATGATCTAACAAGTTTAGATGATTTTAAAAGATATACGGGAACAACTGAATCACAAAGTACTGAAGCCGATACGGGTTGGTATAGGCCATTAATCGACTGGATTGAACCGTTACCGTTCTATTACAATAAAACACAAACGATAACATTGAATACTGAAGAAGTATGTGATTTTATGGTTAGTGGATCAACACTTAGAGGATTTAATATTGTTGGGGTTGACGCTGATTTATTAGAAACGCCAACACATAATGTAGTTAACTTAACAGTTAATGTGTATAGTAATACAGGATTAACTGCGACATATATTTGTGATACTTTACCTTCAGATTCAAAAACATTTATTCCGTTTGATGTACAAGTTGGATCAACTGAAGATGTTACAGGTATTACAATTTCATCAATCAATTCAACTAATCCCATAAATAAAACCACATACGCAATCGGTACGTTTACTGATTGCGATTTAACAGAATATAATTTACCGACAGTAACAATTAGTTCACCACTAACATTTGTATCAGAGGCAATGGCCACCGCAACGGGTAATGTAACAAATGATGGTGGTGCCGTTGTAACAGACAGAGGATTTGTTTGGGGGACAAACAGTGGAGTGACATTATCCGACTCATTTACTAATTCAGGTAACGGAACAGGAATTTTTTCAGGTAACATAACACAATTATCTGGAAATACAACATATTATGTAAGGTCGTACGCCACAAACATTAAAGGTACATCATATAGTAACGAAATTACATATGTATATAATATTCCGACTCCTACACCGACATCAACTCTTACATCTACGCCAACATTAACACCTACATTAACATCAACACCCACAACATCAGTTTGTATTGAAGAAGTTGTTGTATACGGAGCTTTGTATAATTTTTATGCAGTTCTTGATTCTAGGAATATAGCAAATATAGGATGGCATATTTCTGCCTATGCCGATTTGCAGACAATGGTTGCTTATTTAGGGTCTACTACTGCCGGACAAAAAACTAAAGAATCCGGAACATTACATTGGCAGTCTCCAAATACAGGGACAAACATAGCCTTATTTAATGCAAGAGGGGCTGGAACAAGGGCTACAGATGGTACCTTTGGTAGTTTGTTACAGTATTTCCAAATATGGCATTCTACAGCATATGATGCAAGTCATGGGGCCACTTCGTGGTGGACTTCTGGTAGTAATTCTATTACGTCGGCTATTAATTTTGCTGGATATCCGTATAAGCAAGGTATGAGTTTGCGTCTTGTCAAAGATTTTACAACCTTATCTGATGGTCAAACTGGAACTTATATAGGTAATAATGGTAAAGTTTACAGGACTATTTGTATAGGTACACAGGAATGGTTAGCGGACAGCCTAAACGAGACTAAATACCAAAATGGAGATTGGATCACTGGATATGATGGAGGAGTTTATACTCCAATCTCGAACGCAACTTGGGCCGCACTAACTACAGGAGCTATGTCCTATTATAATGATGATGTAAATAATGGAAGTATATTGCAACCTTGTCCTACACCTACACCCACGCCAACTTTAACGGCTACATCTACGTTAACACCCACTTTAACAAACACACCTACGTTAACTGAAACTCCCACATTAACGCCAACGTTAACCCTAACAGCAACTCCAACGTCAACTCAAACACCTACGTCAACTCAAACTAGTACTCCAACATCAACTCTTACATCTACGCCTACTCCTACAATGATATCACAATGTTTTAATATTGGAACCGGATTTAGTAGTACTGTTTATTCAATAGATGTTCAAACCGATGGTAAGATATTGGTTGGAGGATCTTTTACATCGTATTCAGGTGTAACATCAAATTATATAATAAGGTTAAATAGTGATGGATCAATTGATACTGGATTTACAATTGGAACAGGATTTAGTTCAACAACACTATCTATATATGTTCAGCCAGATGGTAAGATATTGATTGGAGGGAACTTCATAACATATTCTGGCGTAACATCAAATTATATAATAAGGTTAAATAGTGATGGATCAATCGATACTGGATTTACAATTGGAACAGGATTTAATGCTGCCGCACGTTCTATATATGTTCAGTCTGATGGTAAGATATTGGTTGGAGGATCTTTTACATCGTATTCAGGTGTAACATCAAATAGGATAATAAGGTTAAATAGTGATGGATCAATTGATACTGGATTTACAATTGGAACAGGATTTAGTTCAACAACATATTCTATATATGTTCAGTCTGATGGTAAGATATTGGTTGGAGGGAACTTCACAACATACTCAGGTGTAACATCAAATTATATAATAAGGTTAAATAGTGATGGATCAATCGATACTGGATTTACAATTGGAACAGTAATTACTAATAGTGTTTCTTCTCTTAGAATTCAGACAGATAATAAGATATTGGCTGTTGGTGTGTTCACAACACCAAATAGGATAATAAGATTAAATAGTGATGGAACTACTGATAATTGCATATAATGGCAGTACGTTTGTTGTCGCAGGTACTGGAGATAATACTTTGGCGTATTCAAGTAATGGAACATCTTGGGCCGGGTTAGGAATATCAGTATTCAGTACGAACGGGCGTACCATATGTTCAAAATAATTAAATTTTTATATGTATATTTATAATTATGGGGTTTTTAAAAATTAATATATCTAACATAATATCAATAAATGACTTTATCATATCTTATAAAAGTGGAGAAAGTGTTGGTAATTTAAATACAGGATTTACACGTTATCCAGATGTTAATACTGTATTTTCTGGAGGAACAACTGATATTTTTATATCAGGAATTACTTTAAATTATGGTGAACAATACTGGTTTAAAATTGAAGAATATAATACAGGAAGGACAGATAATCCGTTTATTATAGAAAACATTAATATGCATTATGAAGAATATTTTACATATTATTGTCCAGAATCAACTCCAACACCTACGCCAACAAGAACACCAACACTCACTCCTACAATCGGCCAAACGCCAACGCCTACATCCACTCCTACTTCTACACCAACATTAACATCCACGCCTACGTTAACTGCCACAGATGGTACATTACCTGATCCAACGGCAACTCCTACATTAACACCGACATTAACTCCTACATTAACGCCAACTGGCATTAAAACAATAAATTTAACTTGGGACTATACTGATAGTTCAGATGGCGGTACTAAAGATAGTCCATATTCAACTACTTATTGGAATTTAGTTCTTAGTACTCCTCTCGAAGGAGATGAATCAATTACATTAACCATACAGTATGATCTTAATAATCAAGCTATAAATGCTTCACAACAAAGATCAATTTATTCATTATCTGAGGGAGTAACATCAGGTAACATAATTGGAATAGGAAATATTGATCAAGACGCATTATTAACGACTTTTCCAAATGAAAAATCTGGTACATTCTATCATACGTTAACAGCATCAAATCAACTATTAAGATTGGGTCTTTCGACATCAATTGATGGTGATAAAGATACAACAGGAACAGTATCAGCTAGTATTAATAATTTTAATGTAACAGGATATATTGTTAATCCTGTTTATGATGGTGTTAATCCATCAATAAGCGTGACATCAAATTAAAAAATAAATGAATGTATATATTAAATTAGACGGTTCAACAGGAATAGATGCAGATAATTTCAGTTTCTCATCTGATATTGATTACAATTTTATTTTACAAACTGGTATATCAAGAGCAATTTTAGTGTCTACTGGATACACATTAACAAACGTACAAGATGGAGCAACAATTATCAGAATAAAATCGAATACGACTTCGTGTACAAACACGATTGATTTTAATATTGGTGGTTTACCATAATCAACTATTTATATAAAATAAATAAAAGAAATGAGTTTTCTAAGTATAAATAATTCAGAATTTTTATCAGCAAGAATAACACAAAAAGGTAGGAACGCTATAGCTAAAGGTAGTTTCAATATCAATTATTTTCAAATCGGTGATTCAGAGTATGATTATAATTTAATTTTTTCTGGATTAACAGGAAACACAAATCATCAAATGGTTATGTCCCCTTTTGACAGGGAAGCTGGAATAAAATACCCATATAAAATTGATTCATCAACAAGTGGAACAACATATGGAGTTCCTGTAAATAATAATCTTTCCCCAGAATCTATTAGAAATGTTATAGGGCCAGCAGGTTTTGTTACAGAATCCGATACATCTATTATTAAAACTTATACTGAGTTACATCCATTAACAACAATAACAGGAGGAACTTTAATTCCGGTAACATCCGGTAATAGTTTTAATGAAACCGATACCATAACCATTGCATTTACAACGTTTGGCGGAGAAGATATAAATAATCCGGTAATAACAGGTAATTCAACAAGTTTAGTTTATAAAATAATTGGTATCACTGGAAACACAATTGAAGTTGATAGGGAGTTACCAACATTCCCTTCTCCACAATTTGATAATTATAATTTTCAAATAGTGGCTAACTATGCAGAATTAGAATATCCTCTTACAGGAACAACATGTCCACAACCAACCATTGACAATTTACATCAACATAATCCTTGGACGTTGGATGTTGTATGGGATAATTTAAGACCAATAGGAACAAATAATACGGGTAGTGAAAATAGTATTTCAGGATATACAAGTAATAAACATTTATCAACAAAAGAATACTTAGGATATAGTACAAATTCGGCTCAAACATTTACCGACTTAACTGGAGGAACAGTAACCTACCCGACATCATATAAAAATTCATTTGATGAAATTATAAATGTTACTCCTGAAGAACAAAGGTCAATTGCAATCATTCATTATTCTGAATTGGGTGATTTAATCAATGATCCTGAAAGATTTTATAAATATGACGATTATATCAGTACATTAACTACTAACCCAATTTATTTGGACGCTGATGAAAATGAGGTAACTGATGCCGAATATTTTGAAGTTTATATTCCATTTGTTCATTACCACAGGCATATACATACAGGTTCAACTATCGGAGCATTGTTCACTATGGATTCAACAGATTACTATGTTAATTCAACAATTAATAGTAGGTATAAACTTTTGTTTAGATATTTGTTAGACTTGGAAGGTAATAGAGTTGGAAAGGTATTTCCAAACAATAAAATAGTTGTTTTTGATGACCAAGAATTAGTTGCTATTCTTGATTTTAGAAGTAATAGAAGATACACATTACCGGCCCCAAAACTTAGTTTAATAAATAGTGACACCAACACTGCATTATTTGAAACTACGGGTCAAACATTATGGTTTACATATGCGTTATCAAATCAAAACGATACCATTAACGGATTACCATGTAACTATTATTCTAAAATTGATTCAACATCCACGCCATCAAATATTGGATTCAAATTTAATGGTGATGAATTCCATTTTATAGGTGACGACTTTACAGATTTCACAACAGGATTTACTGTACAAAATTTTTATATTTTATTACAGATAACTAATACTGGTGATTTACCGTCATCTGAATTGTGGAGTTACATTGATTATACAGATAGAGTTGGAGGGGATGGGATTTCATATATTAACCCAACTGGATTAACAGGAACTACATTTACGATTACGTATGAAGATTATGAGGGGCCAGGCAGAATTCCGTTCAATCTTGATGATATTATGGGAGTAAATTATACTTCATTATCCAATATACAATTTGGGGAGGAACAAACTTTTCCTGGTAGTATCAGATTGGTGAGATCATCAGACATAGAAACGTTAAATTTCTTAGTAAATTTACCATCTACTCAATTTACTGAAACACAAAATCCTACATACGTACCAACGGCCGAAAAAAGGATAACGGAAATTGCATTATTGGATACTAATAAAGAGGTGTTAGTAATTGCAAAGACGCCTATTCCAATAAAAAGGATAGGAACTCAAGTTTTCTCTTTAAAATTAGATTTTTAATCTTTATCTTTAATTAATAAATAATATTGGCTTGTATATTTTTACCAAATAATGAATATGAAAATAAATAAATTAAAAAATAGTCCAAAAATTTTGGGACTTGATGTGAGTACGAAATGTACGGGCTTTGCTTTATTTGATATTAATGGTTCTGAATTATTAGAATTAACTCATTTTTCCCCGAAAATAAAACCACAACCTGAAGATAAAATTGAGGAATTATTGAAAAAAGCCGAAGCTTTCCGAAAACATCTTGAAAATTACAAAGATATGGGTATAATAAAAGTAATTATTGAAGAACCTCTTTTAAATTCCAATAATGCTTACACCATTGGAACATTATTAAGATATAATTCAATAATTCTGAAATGTTGTTATGACGTTTTAGATGTAGTTCCAACATTTATTTCCACATATAATGCTAGAAGATATGCTTTTCCCGATTTGGTTGGTAAAAATAAAAACGGTAAAGAAGTACTGTTTGGCGGATATCCAAAGGATATTGATAAAAAACAAGTTATTTGGGATCATGTAAATACCTTATTTCCTGAAATTGATTGGCCTCGTGATAAAACAAAAAAAATTAAAAAGGAATCATTTGATATGAGTGATAGTGTATGTTGTGTCATTGGTTACATTAATATGACAAAAGTAAACAATATTCTATAAATTTTTTTATAACATAGATTTTTTTTCGTATATTTTGAATAAATAAGACGATTAGAAATTTTTCTATTTATTATCCCCTAAGATATGGTGTATTCTTAGGGGATTTTTTTTTATAAAAAAAAATCCTTATATTTTTAATATGAAAGACGAAAGTTATAATGGTATAATTGATATTTTAATTGAAATTTTGGGGGAGCCTAGAGATCATAATGAATATAGTGGTCAAATGTCATTCAACTGTCCTGTTTGTTCATATGATATTAAAAGTTTAGATGATGGAGATGGAAAATATAATCTAGAAGTTAATTATAAATTAGGGGTTCAAAAATGTTGGGTTTGTTGCGATACTCATAATACTCATGGGTCAATTAAGAAGTTAATCAGACAATACGGTAACAAAAAACAATTAAGAAGATATGAAATATTAAAGCCAGATGATGATGGTGATAATCCAAAAAAACAATACAAAAGGGTAATGTTACCTAAAGATTATATTCCATTTGAAACTGTGTCTGCCGGATTAAAAATGACTCCACAATATAGGCAAGCTTGGAATTACATTAGAAAACGAAATATAACTGAAGAACAAATACAAAAATATAAAATAGGTTTCTGTTATCAAGGAGAATATGAAAATAGAATCATTATTCCATCATATAATAAAGAAGGTAATTTAAATTATTTCATAGCTAGATCGTATTTGTTATATAGTAAGATGAAATATAAAAATCCTGAGGCTGAAAAAGAAATTATCATTTTTAATGAAAATTTAATAGATTGGAATAAACCGATTTATATTGTTGAGGGGGCTTTTGATTCCATATTTTTATCAAATTCAATTCCAATGTTAGGTAAGCATATGGGGGATTTTTTGTTCAATTATCTTTATGACCATGCAAAGGAATTAATTATAGTATTGGACGGGGACGCCTATGAAAATGCTATTAAGTTATATCATAGGTTAAATTGCGGAAAGTTATTTAACAAAGTATGGATAGTTCAATTAGATGTAGATAAAGATATTGCGGATTTATGCGGAAATTTAACAAATTATGAAATAAAAAAATTAGATTGATATGAGAAATAATGAATTAAATTTATTTTTTAAAACAGTGTCTTTTATACAAGATAAAGATGGGTTCTTTGTCGGACATGGGCAAAATAATATGAAAGGAACGGATTTTAAAATAGCAATATTTGATCAAAAAATTGCTTGTTTTCAAAATAATGAAATTCTATTTCAAATTCCACTTTGGTTTGATTTAGGAACATTTTTAGTTTTAGCACAAGATGTTGGAATTATAAATGAAATGTTTATATATAAATCAGTTGAAGATATCAAAGATATATATCTTGAATCTGAAGAAGAATCTTTCTTTGATATTGATGAAATACTTGAAGAAAGAAAAAAGAAAAAAATAAAATAATTATGAATATAGATTTAAAAGAAGTTTCTAAAGAAATTAATGATTTACTAGAACAAAGAAGAAAAGAATTAAGATTAAGTTTCGTTGAGGCTAAGCACATTTATTATATGCTTGACCCTAAGACCAACAAAATAAGGTCAAACTATCCGTCCGTATCTAAAGTTATGAAGAAATTTTTCGAGCCGTTTGACGCCGAAGGTATTTCTTTAAGAATGGCTAAGGGTGACCGGGCACAACAAAAATTAATTTTGGAAGAATGGAGACAAGCAGGGGATTATTCAACAAATATGGGTAGTCGGGTTCACTATGAATTAGAAGTTGATTTAATTGCAAGAAACGGTGATTATAAGAAGGTAAGACAACCTATTTACACTATCAATGAAGAACAGACAATTAAAAGTGATAAGATGATAATTGCAGGAAAAGAATATCTCGATTTAATGGAAGAAAGAGGTGCTGTTCTTATTGATACAGAAATAGTTCTTGGTGATCCGAAATTAGGGTATACAGGTCAGCCAGATAAGGGTTGGTTGATGTTTAATAAATTAAAAACAGATTTTGGATTAGTAATTTCCGACTGGAAAAGTAATCAACCAAAAAATTTTGAAATTAATACATTCACCAAAGGAATGTATCCACCATTTCAGCAACATCCAAATAATGCATTGGGTCACTACTACCTTCAAATACCTTTATATGCAAGGTTATTAAAGGAAATGTTAAAGGGAAGTAAATATGCCAACCTTAATTTTTTAGGTGGCGTAATCGTATTGTTAAAAGAAGACGAAACATTTGTTGAATATAAAGTTCCAAATGATGTTAACAACGCATTAATGACGATGGATTTATCAAATTACGTTAAATAATGAACTGTTTAAACGATGTTAAAAAGATAATTGATTCTTACAATTTAGAGCCAATTAAATTACCTGAAGGGTTTAAAAATATATATCAGTTAATTGACCACGTTCCTGAAATAAAGGAAAACTTTAAATCTGAAAAGGATGATATGTTCTTAATAAATAAATACAGAGAATATATATCCAAAGGACATTACGGATTTTCAATTGGAACGCCAACCAATCCAAAATGGAATGACCTTATTGATAAAATTTTGGAATATTTTATATCAATAGACCCCACTTTCGAAATACAACAAATAAAAATCAAATTCGGATTTATGTGTTTTTATGTTACCTCTAACGTCATTGAGGATATCCAAGATATAGAAGTTTTAATTATGAGAACGTTATCCGATAAATCATTAATTTATTAGTACAATGGAAAAAAATTGTAATAAATGCTTTATTAAAAGAGAAATTGACGAATTTGATAAAAGAAAGGATAGTAAAGATGGATATAGGAACGAATGTAAAGTTTGTAGAAGAAAAATAAAAAACAATTATACTGATAGAAATAAAGATAATATTTTAAAAAGTGCAATAAAATATGATTAAAAAAATTATTCATTTAAGTGACATTCATGTAAGAACGTTCCAATTACATGATTTATATAAAAACCAATTTCAAATATTTTTAAATGAAATAAGATTTGTAACTAAAGATTTATCAATAGATGAACTCAGAATAGTTATTACTGGAGACCTTGTTCATAATAAAATTAATATATCTAACGAACAGATGTTGTTGATCGCTTGGTTTCTGACAGAACTATCAAAAATTGGAATAGTTGTTATAATTCCCGGAAATCACGATTTTTTGGAAAATAATCCCGAAAGGATGGATAGTATTACCCCAATTATTGAAATGTTAAATAACTCAAATATTAAGTTTTATAAAGATTGGGGTGTATATCCTGATGAAAATATAAAATGGGTTGTTTATTCGTTATATCAGCACAATCAAAGGCCAACATTCAATAATACCGATGATAGTCTTTATATTGGGTTATTTCATGGACAAGTTCAGGGAGTATCGACTGACTTGGGGTTTACTTTTGATGATGGTTACGATAGATTAAATTTTCTAAATTTAGATATTTTACTATGTGGAGATATTCATAAGAGACAATCGTTTGATATTCAAGGGACTCCAAAGGGTTTTATGGTAGGAAGTTTTATACAGCAAGATCATGGTGAAACAATTAAACATCATGGATATGGTGTATATGATGTTGAATCAAATAAATACACGTTCCATGATCTACCGAATGATCAACCATTTTTACATTTCCTAATAACAGACATTAAAGATTTGGACAATGGAAAAGAAATTCTCGTTAATCTTGGATAAAGATTTTGTTGATTATTGTACATTAAATAAAATAGAAGATATTGAAAAATATGCAAAGGATGTTTTCAATAGAGGGTTTAATTTGGTAAAATATGGTAATAGTCCGTTTGGTTCTTTTACTGCGACTCCAACATCTACGCCATTACCAAAAGAAAAAATAACTGAGGTGATAGAAAAAACTAATGAAAAGATAAAAAACAATAATTTATATGACGAATAAATTTCGTAATTTATCTTTTTTTACATATATTTGGATAAAATAAAAACATTATGAGTTTGTTAATTTTTTGGTCATTTATTGCGTATGGAATGATGACAATTATTGTTTACGGGTCAATATTTGAAAAATCGAGGGAGTGGATAAAAAGTCATTCACATTTTTTCGGTGAGCTAGTTAGTTGTCCGTTATGCACTAGTACTTGGATAGGATTTATTATGTCATTGACATTAGGAAGTATATCGTCAGTATATTTTAGTACCTTTTACCCAATTAATGTATTTGTGGATGGAATGTTCACCGCAGGAGCCGTATGGGCTATAAACTCTATAATCGAGTTCTTCGAGGAGAGTAGGATAAAATAATTAAAATGTCATTCAAATTTATTAGAATTGAAAATGGTGAAGTAAAAAGTGTTTATGATGATGCGTTAATGAGAAGTATAGGTATTACTGTATTTGAACAAGCATTCGATTTGAAATTTAAAAATGGTACTGAAACAGGTATCGATTTAGTATTAATTGACGACCCTTCAATTGGTGCTGAAGGAGAAGATGGAAGTTGGGACGGAGATAGATGGGTCGGAGGACAAAAAGACATTTTTAGTTTAGGCGTGGGAACTTTAAACATCCAAGACAGAAAATGGCATTTTTGGAATTTACAGGAATTATCTGAAAAACCTGGAGCTAAAAGATATTGGGGTAAAAAAACAATTGGATGGGAAAAAAATTTTTATTTTCGTTTGAATAGACAAGGTGATCAGATGTGTATTGTTGATGCTGAAACTATTTTAGATGACAAAAAAAGATTATTTGCTTTAAATAGAAAAGTTAGCAATAATGACGAAGCCGAAGATTGGATATGTATTCCTGAAAAATATGTATTTACCTTTAATTTACAACCGTCAGGTATTTGGGAATTAAATGGTAAATATTGGGGCCCCGATCAGATAGAATGTAGAAGAATTCGTTTTGAAATTGATAAACAGAAAAAAGAATATCAAAAGAAAAGATTACAAGAGTTAGCATCAGGACTAACTTAAAAAAAAAAGGAACAAGTACATCAAAAGTTAAAGGAAATATTTAATATGACATACAATAACCCGATTATTAAGGTGACATGGGAAGACGTACCGCAGAATTTTACTAAAGAAAGAATAAGAAGTGTTAGAACTTACTTTCAAAACAAGTATAATAGTAAGAATATCAAAATTATAACAAAATCATTGATTAGTACTAATTCCACGACGCTTAAATCATTAGAAGTTTCGGAAAGCATTACCGATTATCAATATCAGAAAAAGTTATTAAAAGAGTTCATTAAACAAAACGAACTTGAACTTGACATGGGTAAAATTGATAGGTTGGATAATAAAGTTAATGAAGAAATTGACAAAGTAAACACAAACAAAGTCAAATACAATAAGTGGTTCATCAAGAAAATAGAATTTTCAAATTTTCTTTCCTTTGGTCAGAACAATGTTATTGATTTTGAAGATTTAGACGGTATTACAGTTATCGAATCAACACCTAAGAATTTCGGGGGTAAGAGTACAGTTTCAATCGACCTTCTGTTATTTTTATTTTTCGGTACAACCACAAAAACTAAACTTAACATTGATATCTTCAACAAATTTACTGAAGAAGATACGGTTTACGTAAAAGGAGAAATTGTTATTGATGGGGATGATTATATTATTGAACGTAGTGCCACAAGAAAATTAAATAAAAGTGGCGAATATAAAGTAACCAATGTTTTGAATTATAGAATGAAAGTTGAAGATCCTGAAAAGGGAAACCAAAATGGGGAACAAAAACGTGATACCGAAAAGTTCATCATGTCAGCCATAGGATCTGAAGAAGATTTCTTAGCAACAATTCTTTCGACTGGTAATAATTTAGAAGAATTGATAGAATCTAAACCAACGGCAAGGGGACAAACCCTTACTAAATTTTTAGGACTTGAAAATTTGAAGGTTAAAGAAGAAATTGCAAAGAGTATGTACCTTAATTGGAGTAAAACTCTTGTTAGTAACACATATAATAAAGTACAATTAAATATCGACAATGAAACATACACTTTATCCATCCAAACGTCTGATGAGGAAATAGTACGTTTAAAAAATGAATTAGAAAATTCTGAAAAAGAAGTTAAACATCTTGGAGAAGAAAGGGATGAATTAAATCGTTTAAAAAGTAATGATGTTGATATGGATTTGGTTAAGACAAATCCAGAAACATTAAGAAGGGAAGTTGCCGAGTTAAAATTAAGACAGATGACTTCGAAAAATTTGTTTGAAAATACTAATGTGACTGAGCCTTCAAAATATTATGTTGAAGAAGAACATAATGTGTTAAAAAATCAAATCAATGATTTAGTTGTTGATGGAAAAATGATTGATAGCCAAATAATAAGTCAAGAAAAATTGGTGAAGCAATTAGAAACAGGATCAATTTGTCCAACATGTAAAAGGTCGTTAGAAGATGTTGACCATACTGAAGAAATTAATAAATTGAAAAATGATATTGATTATAAAGGTAAGGAAAAATTAGATATTTTGGCTAAAATAGAGGAATTCAAAGAAAAGGAAAAGAAATTTATTGAAATCAAAAAAGAATACGATACCTATGAGAACAACAAATTGATTAAAGCTAAATATGAATTGGATGTTGAGCAAAAACAATTACAAATTGTCTCTAAGGAATTGAAATTAACACAATACGATTCAAATAAGAGGAAATTAGAAGAAAACACACAAATTGATTCGAAATTATCTGTTTTAAAGACCAAAATTGACACTTTAAACGGTTTTATTCGTCAAACTGATACCAACATCAATAAACACGTCAACAACATTACAAACTCGAAGGAAAAGATAAATTCTAATAAAGAATTGATTAAGAAAATTGAATCAGAAGAAGAATATGCAAACATTTTCAAAATTTATCTAAATATTTTTGGTAAAAATGGTATTTCTAAAATAATAATGAAAGATATGATTCCGTTATTAAATCAAGAATTGTATCGTTTGTTAGTGGATAGTTGTCATTTTATATTAGAGTTAAATGTAAATGAAAAAAATGAAGTTGAATTTATTATGATTGATACCGAAACTAGGGTTACTAAATCGTTGGAATCCGGTTCAGGTTACGAAAAGACAATTTCTTCATTAGCTTTAAGAAGTGTATTAACTAAAATTTCATCATTACCTAAACCAAACGTGGTTGTAATGGATGAAGTTTTCGGTAAAATTGCTGATGAAAACCTTGAAATGGTTGGGGAATTCTTTAAAAAGATAAAAAATTATTTTGACCACATTTTAGTAATTTCTCATAACCCATTGATTAGGAACTGGTCTGACAATATTATTATGTTGAAGAAAGAAAATAATGTATCTTCCATTGATTTTATTACCACAAAAATTTCGTAATTCGAAAAAAAGCATTATCTTTGTCTTATAATTTAAAAAAGAAATTTATGAACGAAATTAAAGATTTTAGTTTATATGCCAAAGATAGGGGCATAAGTAGTTTAAATTTACATCGTTACAACAAAGGGCTTGAATCAAGTTTGACTCCTTACATCCTTGAAGAACGACAAATGAACGTTGCCCAAATGGACGTTTTTTCTCGTTTAATGATGGAACGGATTATTTGGGTAGCCGGTGTGGTTAACGATTACATGTCAACAATCGTACAGGCACAACTTATGTTTTTGGACAGTGTCGATAGTAATGACATTACGATGCACATCGACAGTCCCGGTGGTAGTGTTAAATCAGGGTTATCAATGGTAGATGTTATGGATTACATTCATTCCGACATCAGGACTATCAACACAGGAATGGCCGCTTCAATGGGTTCAATATTACTTGGAGCAGGAACAAAAGGAAAACGAAGTTCTTTACGTTTTTCAAAAACCATGTTACATCAATCAAGTGGAGGTTTCGAAGGAAATATTCAGGATGCGACTATTTCTATGGCCGAATGGAATAAAACCAATGATCTTCTTTTCGAATTGTTGGGTGGATATTGTGGAAAAACAGCCGAACAAGTTAAACAAGACGCTCAAAGGGATTTTTGGTTGAGCGCACAGGAAGCTGTTAATTATGGTATCATTGACGAAGTTGTAGTTAAAAAGTCACTATTATAAAAAAAGGGTACGCCCCTTTTTTTTATCGTTTTTTTTCGTTATATTTATATACTTATATATAATAACGATGAAAAACATTAATTACAAAGTAGCAATTCCATATGTCTTAGTAGTACTTTTAATAGCCGTAGGAGCATATTATTTTCACAGAGTAAACAAGTTAGAAATTAGTTTACAGTCTGAAACTAATCTAAGATTAGCATTAGTTGACACAGTTGGTTATTATAGAAACCAAAGGAATGAATTGGTCGCCGAAAAGCGTACCTTACAGTTCAAACTTAACGATAAAGAGTTTGAAAACAAAGATTTAGTTAAACGAATTAAAGAAACTGAGAAAAAGAACGCAACGTTAGAAAAAAAGGTAACTGTATTTGCTGCTGCGTTAATTGAATCACAAGTAACAATCGATTCTTTACAAAAAAGCAAAGTGTTTGTATCCGAAAGGGATTCAAGTGTGTTATTCACATTTAAAAGTCTGGATTTAGAATACACATTCAAAGTTAAACCTGTCTACACATTTCCAAAGCAACCGCCACTATTAACGTTCGTTGATTTCAAAATTCCAAATAAACAGTACATTGAATTTCATTGGAGGAATAATCCGAAGGAAGGGTATCCTATTAGTTTTAGTGTAACTAATACGAATCCTTACTTTAAGACAGTTAATATTGAAAGTTATGCTATTCCTGAAATTTATAAACCAGACATTAAACCTACTTTCTGGAAGAAGGTCGGTAATGGTATAAAATCAGGTAGTAAGAACTTAATATATGTTGGTGTAGGAGCGGCGTTGGTATTATTATTGAAATAATGGAAACTTACATATTATTTTTTAGTGGTAATTTTAAAACCAGAAAGGATTTAGAATTATTTACCGCTGGATCGTTTATTACAATGCCCAGTATTTTTTCTATAAAGTTTATCATTGAGAAGAGTGAATCAATTATAGTTATTTTCAATTCTGAATTAGATACGGAACAATTAAAAGATAATCTACGTGTATTTCTTGAAAATGAGACAATAAAATTTTATTTTTTATTTAACCTAAAATCTATTATAGATCAAAAATTACCGGAAGAAATAATGAATATGATATATAATGAAACCCCAAAAGATTCTGTTTTCTTTATTGAAGTTTTTAATAAGGATATATCCGATTTTGACATTGATGAAATTCTTGAAAAAATTGAAAAAAATGGTATTGAAAGTTTAAGTAAGGCAGAAAAATATTTCCTTGATCACTTTAAAAAGTGAAGAAAAATGCGTATATTATACAGTTTATCAAATAAAAAATAACATTCATATGAAAAAATCTATTATTATTAACTCTGATGAAATTCAGCACTACATTAAAGACATTCGTAAAATTCCTGTTATTACACATAAAAGACAGGATGAAATTTTTGAAAAATTAAATTCTAAAGATACAACTGAGGCCGAAAGGTTTAAATTAAAAGAGGAATTGGTCACCGGCAATTTACGGTTTGTGATTTCTATTGCTAAAGGTTATCAAAGTCAAGGATTGGACTTAATGGATTTAATATCTGAGGGTAACATTGGTTTAATTAAAGCTTCCGAAGAGTTTGATCCAAGCAGAGGATTAAAATTTATTTCATATGCCGTATGGTGGATTAGACAATCGATTCTTTCATCATTAAACGAAGATTCAAGAACTATTAGGATTCCGTCAAATATTATTCAAGAAATACAAAAAGATTGTAAACAAATTGAAAATGATAATAAAGATTCTGAAAAAGTATCGGAATCTAAAATTAGTTATACTGTTCCTCACTGTATTTGTCTGGATAATGAAATTAATGATGAGGGTGATACCTTAATCGATATTATTCCAAATAAAAATGCCGATAATCCTGAAGAAGCATTAAATACTACAACTGACGAAATTAAAATGAAAGTTCATTATATGTTGTCCGTTTTAGATGAAAGAGAAAGAATAATAATTGAAAGATATTATGGACTTACTGGCGTGGAATCTAATCTTGATGAACTTGGAGAAGAATTTGGTTGTACTAAAGAGAGAATTAGACAATTAAGGGATAAAAGTATAAAAAAATTGAGAAATGAGAGCTTTAGTCTTTTAAACTATTTATAAGTATGAAACAATTTATAGAAAAGTATTTTACAATAATAGTTTTTATACTATTAGTTTTAACCTTTTTTAAAGGATGTAATGATAGTCGGGAATTGACAAAAGTAAAAAATGAATTGTTAGATTTACATGATTCTGTTGCAACCAAATCTGACATAAGAATAATGAATCAAAAAACAGAAAATTTTCAAAATGTCTTATATAGATTTGGTGACTCATATATGACCCTTTTAAATATTACAGGAGAAAGTGAGATTGAAAACAAATCGAGTCAAAAAGCATTAAGTAAAATAAAAGAGTTGAATTTGAATAAAAATGAAACATTGGATAAATAGTAATTATAAAACATTAATAATTAGTGCGTTTCTTATTCCTATTATTACAGTTGCAATTGTATCAATTTCACATGTCACACAATGGTACGGGATATCGAACCCTTTAAGTTGGGCAATCTATTTGTCAGTTGGAATTGAAATTGCTGCTATGTCCGCATTGGCGGCAATTTCCGCAAATATGGGTAAGAACGTTTACTTTCCTTTCATCATAGTAACGTTGATTCAGTTCATCGGTAACATTTTCTTTGCATACGAATATATCGATACAACAAGTAAAATGTTCCAATCGTGGGTTGAATTGGTTAGTCCACTGGTTGGATTCATGGGTGTAGAACCAACAGACTTTATTGGTCATAAGAGATTTTTAGCTTTATTTGCCGGAGGTCTTTTACCTGTAATATCGTTGTCGTTCTTACATATGTTGGTGAAGTTTACTGAAGAAGATAGGTTAAAAGATGTTAAAGAAGATGAAGAAATTCATCATAAAGTGGTTGAAGAAAAAATTAAACACGACATCGAAGAAACCGTCACCGTAGACCCTGAATTATTAAAAAACTTAGTAGAGGACGCAGTAAGGGTTAAACTGTCTGAAAAGGACTTAGAAGTACTTGAAAACGTCTTATTAAACCCACCTAAACCTAATGATGATTTAATAAAGGCGGTGGAAAAATATAAAGAAACAGTAAATGAAGAAATCGATGACGAAATGAATCATTTAATTCCTGAAGCAAATCACCCAATGATGAATGATATTATTGGTGGATTACCAATTGAACCAACGAAAGAAGAAATCGAAGAAAAGGATAGGGTAAAAATTGATGAAACCAAATTAAACAATTTGGAAAGGTTTTTAACTAAAAAATTTGAAGACCCTTACGATAAAGAATTGGAAGAAGAATTTAACCAATGGGACGTTACGTTACAAGATGGATTAGAAAATGAACCACCTTATGAAGAATCATCCGATAATCATCCGATTGAAGAGCCAGAAAAAGAACCTGAAGATTTTGACGGTGATTTACCTGACGACTATTATCCCATGAAGTTCGAAACTGACTATTTTTTAGGAAATAACGGTAAGTCAGCGGAAATTGAAACTTTACCGGAAAGCGATGAAATAATCGAAAATGATAAAAAAAAACTGAATACGAATACAGAAGAAGTCGTACCAGTTGTTGACGAAGATAAAAAAAAAATTCATTTAGAAAACCCCTCACAAGAGGAAAGTACTCAATCTTTACCTTTGGAGGAAACCCAAGACTTGACAAATGATGAGAATTCTGTATATTTTGAACAGGATGAATTAAATCCTGTGAACATAAACAGAAAAATATTGTCAAGAAATGTTAACAATACAAGACGTAGAGGTTTTTGATAAAAAAAACCTTAATTACAAAAAAACAAAAGCAAAGAAAAGTCAAATCCTCTTATGTGATACACATAGGAGGATTACTGATTATATACATATGATAAAATATCGTAGGAACGGTAAGTATGACGATATTCCACATTTTATCATAACTAAAATGGGTGACGTATATCAAATCTTAGATACAAAAGATTATTCAACAACTTTCGGAGATATAAAGCTAGATAGAAAGGTAATTAAAGTTGCCATTGAAAATCTTGGTTGGTTAAACAAAAATACTATGAATGGTATGTTGACTAATTGGATTGGTGACCCATATAGGAATGATCCTCATATAAGAAATTGGAGAGGACATTTTTTTTGGGATAAGTACCCAAATGAACAATTAGATATAGTTTATCAACTATGTAACGAATTATGTGAAAAACATAACATTGAAAAACAAATAGTCCCATCTCAAGGTTACTTCAATCAAGCATCTAAATTTAATGGCGTTCTGTGTAAATCAAATTATTCAGATATTTATACAGATATAAACCCTTCGTTTAATTTTAAAATATTTTTTAAAGATGACAAAAAAAATGCTAAATGAATATGATGACACTAAAAGGATATTGAACGTTTTAAGAAATTTCAAAAATCCATCTAAGAGTAATCTAACCGAAAGAAGACATTATTATGGAGAACAAGATGATCTAAATGGTAATGAATCATTTAATAACAATCAAGAACAACAAGACGATGAAACTGGCGTCGATAACGTTAATGATGTTGATATTAAATTGATATCAAGTGACCAACATGATATGACATTAACTGATGAACAAAAAACTATGATATCGAGTTTAATTGATTCGTTTAGGGAACAGGTATCACAAACAGCGGATTTGGATCCAGGATTTACATTTAATGTCGATGAAATAAGACTTGATGGTGTAATTCCTGATGAAGATTTAAAATTTACATACATTACCGGAGAAAACTCCGGATTATATATTAACGCACAAATGTTAACTGTTACCCAAGAAACAATGGATTTATTAACCAAAATGTTAAATTATAACAAACAAATAACTGATAGCATGGAATTAATTTTAAGACAAAGACAAAATAATTAATTATGGGGATAACAAGTCAAGATAAATCGGATGTAGAAAGAATCGTTAAGAAAGAAATCAAGGATTTTATGGAATCATCAAATGCCCATAGAATTGTTGTAAAAATGATTCAAGATGAACTTGGTACAAAAAAAATTGACGATAAAATAGTTGACTTAGCAACAAAAGTTGTTGTTGAACTATTCAAAACATTATGGCAACGTAAATCTTTTTGGGAGGGGCCATTAAAAAACGTTAAATAAAATGGAAACAAATAAAGTTGATAAAATTGATGTAATTACAATGGATGTTCCATTGTTCATTCGTATGCTTGAATACGCAAAGGAAGACGCTAAAACCGACATGGACTTACATAGTGCTACGGAAAGAGCTCTTGAATTAACAAAAGAAAAAGGTAACCTATCAATGGAATGTTATAATACTATTGTTGGTGGGTTAAAAAAAGAAGAAACAAATGAAATGGATTCAGGTTCATCTGGCTCGTATGAAGCGCCAATGATTATTCTTAAAAAGGATTTATATAAACCTAAAACAAAAGAACAAGACATTGACGAAGTAACTGCTGGCGTTGATGGAAGTTTTGATGTACCTTTATTCGGAGGAACAAAGGGACGAAGTAACCCATTATCAATTGGCGGCGAAAAAACAATTGGTGCAAGAGTCAATAAAATTGAACACACAAAAAGTTTTCCTAAATTTGGGGGTCCCGATGGAAAATTTGTAACAATTAATGATAAATGCAAAAAGTTTCCTTATTGTAATCAAGGAGATCCAAACGCAATTAGAATTTCTGAAGATAAAGAATTATCCGAATCAATTAAATTAGTTTCAAAAAAATATGGTATTTCGTCTAAAGAATTGAAAAATGTTGTAATAAATGAAATAAAACAAATATTTATATAATATATGAAAATAAATGAATTAGCCCCTATGGTTGAAAGTCTTTTAGTCAATGAGGTAAAAAAATATATTATTGAGAATATGAGAGATATGGATCATAAACAAGTTTATCACATTAAATGTGACGACGAGCCAATTGACACATTTAATAGTGAAGAAGAGGCTAATGAAATTTTAGATAAATATAAAAAAGAACATCCAGGTAAACAATTAATTATTGAGCCTGGCGATTATCAATCATATGAAGATATGATTGATAAATTAGATAAAATGGGGGATGAAAAAGATATGAAAAATAAAATAAAAGAATCAAAAAAATCAATTATCGTTACTGAAACACAATTGAGAAATATTGTGAAAAATTTAGTTAACGAGGATATACCAGGAATTGAAGTAACAAAAAGAGCTCAAGCTGGAAGTAAAAAAGATGCTAACGAGAATCTTAAAAATGTTGAATCTAAACTTACTAAAGCAGCGTCATTTGACGGTAATGATAAGCCAAAATTTCCAAATCAAATTGGTGGTGAAAAGAAGGCAATTTATCCAAACTCTGAAGAAGTAACTGATATTGAAGATAATGATAATCGTGGTACACAAGACCTTGATTATGACAAAGAACCTGGTGATGAATTTAGAAAAAGAGAAAAAATGTACCTTCAAGGTGATAAAAAAACTGGTAATAGTCAAGATGCTGCCAATGTGGTAAATAGTGATTTAGGCGAAAAACTCGCGAATAGGGCAGAAAGGAAAATTAAGGCACACCAAGAACGCCCAATGTATAATAAGGAATTTCAACCTGTCGAAACAGGTAAGGATAATTTAAATGAAGACATTAAGAGAATAAAAGAAATGTATTCTTACAATAAGAAGACTCAATAAACTTTTAAATTATTTTTTTTTTCTATATATTTGATGTATATGGAAAAGAATAAAGTTATATTAAATATATCTGATATACTTAAAGAAGAATTAGATTTTTGGTTTAGGTATAATAATGTAAGTCGTGAGAAGATTAATCTTTTTTACGACTTTATTGTTTCATTAGATGACCTAATTGATTCCACTTTTTTAGGAACAGATGTAATAAATGAGGAATCAAAAATAAAAGGTCATTTTATTTGGTGTTGGAAGAAAACCATTGATAATTTCAGTAAAGAAAGGATTTTCTTCAAAGAGGCTGGAAATCATTTTGAATATCTATGGAATTTCTATAATGAGGCTTATTATATTCGAAAAATTGAAAAGAAAGACGTACAAATTCATGACTATTATTATAAAATTTTTGATTTGAACCATCAGAAGTCAATAACAGAATTGGAAATTTTACTTACAGTTTATAAAATATTTGAACAAAACTTGAAAAAATAAAAAAAATACCTTATACTTCTTTATAAAAGATATAATATGGAAACACTATTAAAAATCAAAGAACTGGTCGAAAAGATGTCTATTGACACCGAAAAAGTTTTTAAAAAGAAAAATCGATCAGCTTCAATTAGGGCAAGAGCAAATGCGCAAGAACTTAAAGAATTAATTACACCATATCGCAAAGAAATATTAGACGAAATAAAAAAGAAGGTCAAAAAACAAAATAACTAATAAATGGTACAAGAGATTAAAATATTTTTTTTCTTTTTAAGTATATTGTTTTTACTTAAAAATGTTGGGGTGTTTATTATCAAGGTATTTCAAACTGACCCACAACCAATAACAATGACGAAAGCGGAAATTATACTAATTTATGTTTCCATTTCATATTTTTTAACATTTATATTTAGCTAATATGTATAAAGAAATTGTTGAATTAAGGCCATATTTTCACTCTTTAAGGGAGTTTAATACAGACGTATCACTTGATATAAAAATACCTATATTATGGGATATAATTTCAGAACAAAAAGATTTTCCTAACATTAGATTCAGGGAACAGGACAGAAATGAAAAAACTATGTTAATTTCATATATTACAATCAATGATGCTGATGGATATAATGATGTTTTTAAATGTGTAAGACAAGTCATCAAATCTAATTTGGAGAAAGAGAAAAAAGTGAAACTATTAGAAGAAAAAATAGACGAACTAAAAAAATCATTTGACAATAAAATGAACGAATTAAAAAAAGTATTTGAAGAAAAGGATTTATCTTCATTAGAAAAATTAAAAGTAGCTGACTTATATGAGCACAAAACAGGAAAAGGGATTGAATTATCTAATTCAGAAAGACTTGGAGAAGACACAAATGGAACTTCAGGTGCAGAAAAGGAAGACAATTGAAGAAATAAAACAAATTAATAAAGATGAAATATTTCAAAAAAAAGTAAAAGAAATTTCGTTTTTTAAAAAAATAACAAAATTAATTGGAATTTAATTATGGAAAAGAAAGGTGATATGTTAAATCAGTTAGCCATAATTACAGATTTAATTGAAAAATCAAACATTAATTTTACATTAGCAACGATAATTTTTGATGTAAAAAAAGATGAGTTTAAAAGAATTTATAATTATACATCAAGAAAACAAGGCGATAAATTTGTTGAATTAAAGGATGACGTTAAAGATTTCTCAATAAATATCAATGATGTCCATATAATAATTAATAAGAATAGTGCCTAAATAGTTCTGTTCTCTTATAACCTTTTGATTCCAATAAATTGTATAATGAAGTCCTTTGTTGAGTGGTTAAATCTCTAACAAAGATGAAATTCCCCATTTTCTTCTTTAACAAGTCTTCTTTAACAAGTTCAAATAATCTTGAAGTATCGTCGATGTTTTTATTACCAAATAATCGAATGTCATTTTCTATTTGAACAAATAGTTTATTATTTAGCGTAAATATTTGGGTGATCTCATTAATTGAAGTTATATATTCCATCATTTCATAATAACGAATCCTTCTCTTAGAATTAAAATCATAAATCAACTCTTCTTCCCAATATGGTAAAATTTCTTTAATTCTTAATTTTTCATCATCTAATCTAGCCTCAATATTTCTACCCATACTATCCCTTACAAAAAATCTATCTTTTGTAACCCATCGATTCATAGGGAAAATTAAACCAATTTCATACACCAATTCTTCTTTACGTTTTTGCCCGCCAATACGAAGTTTCACAAAAGGTGGCTTTTCTTGTGTTTTATATTCATGCCAAATTTCGTATACTCTATTTTTTGTCATACATCTATATAGAATTTTAATCTTCTTTCTATTACGAAAAAGAAATATAAAATATTTTGGTTTTTTCATTATAAAAATAGATTTATGAAAGAAATTATGCCATAAATTGCAAATAATGACCAAATAATTATAAATATTATTATTTTACTGTCGTTATTACCTGTGGCTTCATATAACAGTTTTTTAGTTGTTTTTTTTTCTTTACATTTCGTACATCCCATAGTTAAAATATACATATAGATTTTGTTTTTGTGAATAATTTATGTATATTTTTGTACAAAGAGAAAATTTAATATATGATAAGTTATATTGGAGGAAAAGCAAGAATTAGTAAATGGATTATTCCTCACATTCCTGCAGACATAGAAACTTATGTTGAGCCTTTTTCGGGTATGTTCTGGGTGTTCTTTAACATGGATTTAAAAAAGTACCCACAACTAAAAACTGTTGTTTATAATGATTACAATCGATTAAATTCGAATTTAATGAGATGGGCAGTACAATATGACGTATTGTGGAAAGAGTTGTCAAAATACCCTTGTCAACAATTGGGTGTAGTTGATACCCCGCCAGAATATAGTGTAATGTTCAAAGAATATCAAAAAGAAGTGTTTGACCCTAATTTGGTTATTACAGATGAAAATAGTTTGGATATTGCAGGTAAGTACGTTTACGTTTTAACCCAAGTATTTTCTGGTTCAAAACCTGAAACTGCTGCTTATACCGACTATAAAGGAAAATATCGTTGTAAAGTTCTTATTTTTATGGATAAATTAAAACATCCTGAGTATAGGGCGCATTTTGATAGGATTACTTTTGTTGAAAACATGGATTTTTGTGAAGTTATAAAAAAATATGACTCACCTGAAACATATTTTTATTTAGACCCTCCATATTGGAAGACAGAAAATTATTATTCAAATCACGATTTTGATGTTAATGACCATAAACGGTTAGAAGAATGTTTAAATTATGTAAAAGGACGATTTTCGTTATCATATTATGATTTTCCTCAACTAGAAGAAATGTATCCAAAAAATTTATATATTTGGAGGCAAAAGAATTTCAAGAAAGCCGCTGCAGCAAAGAAAGACGGAACGCAAAACGAAGGTACTGAACTATTAATAATGAACTATGATGTCTAATGATTTACCAAATGAAGTTTTAATATATGTTCAAAAGATAAAATTATTCTTTGAAAAAGATAAAATATCTAAAGAATATTTCTTAAAAAATGTTGATAATGAATTATTCTTTAAATATTTTACTGAAATCTCGGTGAAAAACTTCGAAGAGCTCGGAACACCTGAATTAACCATTGAACAATTGGAAATATTAAATAAAACAATAAGAGCAATTTGTGCTACAAAAGAACCCGAATATTTTACGTATGATATTTGGTGGAATATAGGAAAATACGGAAAACTTTGTTTAAATTAAAATTTTAATATATGATACATACATTACCAAAAGATTATTGGATTTATGAGGCTCCATTTCAAACAGGTATCCCTTCAAATCAGTTATATGTACATTTTTTTGATAGACTTCCATCTAAAGTAAAATTGAAAGAAAATTTTTCCTATGATGTGATTGAATATATCTTATCAAAGGGATATAGGATGCATATTAAAACATTAGCAAATGTAAAACGTAAAGATAAAAAGGACGAAGAAATGTTGTTTATCCACGAAGAAGAAAAAATAATGATCGAAATTATCTATGATTCAAACGCAAATGACAAAGAATTGTTGGAAATTTCGGTTTATTATAACTCTTTGGATAAAAAGGATATTGATATTTCAATAATTGAAGAAATAAGGTCTAAATATACTAAAATTGATGCTAAGACTGACATTAAGTTGTTGAAAAGTGAAAATGGTTATTTAGATACCGAGGATTTTAATCTTAATATTCCTGAGGTAAATATTGAATTAAATTATGGTAAAGGATTTACTAAAGTTTATGAAAGAATTATTGAAAAATTAAACACCAAATTTGTGTCTGGAATTGTTTTGTTACATGGCGATCCTGGTACAGGTAAAACAACATTTATAAAGCATCTAACTAGCCTTATAAAAGATAAGGATATAATTTTTATTCCCCCATCAACAGCCGAAGCGTTGTCGGAACCATCAATTATACCATTTTTAATGGATCATAGAAATTCAATTTTAATTATTGAAGATGCCGAAAAAGTTATATCTGATAGAGAATCGGGAGGTTCGTCAGTTGGTGTATCTAATATTCTTAATTTAACAGATGGAATTCTTGGAGATTGTTTGAATATTCAAATTATAGCTACTTTTAATATGAAAAAAGAAAGAATTGATAAGGCTCTTTTACGTAAAGGGAGATTGATTGCTGAACATAAGTTTTCTAATTTATCAGTTGCCGACTCTAATGCATTATTAAAATATCTTGGTAAGGACAATAAAGTAACAGTTCCGACATCATTAGCGGATATCTATAATATAGATACCGAAATCTTCAAAGAAGACGATAATGTCAAAAAAATAGGATTTAGTTAATATGAAATACGATTTAACAATTTTCACTATACCATTTTGTAGTTATTGTAATAGATTAAAGAAAAGATTAGACGAATTAAATATTCCTTATTTAGATTATGACGTAATTGAAAACAGTGAAGATTGGTTATTAATTATTGATGAAATTGGTACAAATATTTTACCAACAACTTATATTAATGATATTAATAATAACCAAGGAAAGTTTTTCATTCCAGGAAAGGATTATCAAACGGAGGATGATATTGTGGAAATTATAAAAACTTATTTTAATAATATGTAAAGGGGGATTTTTAATCCCCCTTTTTTTTTAATAAAAGTCTGATTTCAAGATAAAAGAATCAAAACAAAGTATTTATTTATAATAATACTTTTGTTATAAATGACACTACAACGAATTAATTGGGTTCAGGTTGATACAGAGAATATTCCTTCGGGGAATACTGTCACATTAGGAAGTACTGAACACCTATTTGAGCATGTATATACTAAAAATTTATCCGCAAATGGTGACGTAAATATTGATGGTAATGTAATTATTACTGGGGGTACATACTATGGAGATGGGTCTGGTTTATATAACATTCCTTCGAGTGGTGTTACAGGATTAGAGCTTAATAAAATAGTAAGTGGAAATACATTTGCGGAGATTTCGCCAGATAAAGGGTTTATTGTAAATACACAATCAACCATTGAAGGTAATTTAAATGTTACAGGTGGGACAATATTCATCAATGGTAGTGAAATAATATATGGGTCAAACGGAACATCTGGCACGAGCGGTTCATCAGGCACAAGAGGAACATCTGGCACGAGCGGTTCATCGGGCACAAGAGGAACATCTGGCACGAGCGGTTCATCAGGCACAAGAGGAACATCTGGCACGAGCGGTTCATCAGGCACAAGAGGAACATCTGGCACGAGCGGTT
>Ga0172379_10000777_pt1 | contig 74663 bp, 67 predicted proteins | sample GrowelOW334metaG_FD_119756 | JGI IMG/M metagenome (GOLD analysis project Ga0172379, IMG submission 119756) | Groundwater microbial communities from an aquifer near a municipal landfill in Southern Ontario, Canada - Groundwater well OW334 metaG | ecosystem: Environmental > Aquatic > Deep...
ACTCGAAGCAGTTGCCGCAGGACATGCAGCGGCGCGCCTCGAACAGCGCATTGGTTTCGTCGAGCCCGCCCAGCACTTCCTCGAAGGTGGACTGGCGGCGGATGATGTCGAGCACCGGGCGCATGGTCTTCGGCGCGTCGGAGTAGTACCAGGGGTTCATGCGGTCGAAGGTGGCGAGTTCGGGCTTGGGCAGCGGCGCGTACTTTTCGCCGCGCAACCAGGCGTCGATCGCGCGCGCGGCCTTCTTGCCGTGGCCGACGGCGACGGTGACGGTGCGCTCGTTGCCGGCCATGTCGCCGCCGGCGAAGACGCCCGGGTGGCCGGTCATCATGCCGGCGTCGATCTCGATCATGCCCTTGTCGACCACCAGGCCCGGTACGTTTTCGAGCAGCGAGAGGTCGGCATCCTGCCCCAGCGCGAGCACCACGGAGTCGGCCTCCATGCGCTCGAATTCGCCGGTCGGCTGCGGGAAGCCGTTTTCGTCGAGCGCCATCTTCTCGACCATGATGTCGTCGCCTCGTTCACCCATGCCGGCTTCGGTGATGGTCGACAGCCACTTGATCGAGATGCCTTCCTGCAGCGCCTCCTCGACCTCGAAATCGTGGGCCGGCATCTTGTCGCGGGTACGCCGGTAGACGATGATCGACTCCTCGGCGCCGAGCCGCTTGGCGGTGCGCGCGACGTCGATGGCGGTGTTGCCGCCGCCATACACCACCACCCTGCGCCCCAGCAGCGGCGCGTCGTGGTCCTCCATGCCGCGCAATACCGAGACCGCGTCGAGCACCTTGTTGGCGTCGCCGGCCGGGATGTAGGCGCGCTTGGCGATGTGGGCGCCGACGCCGAGGAAGACGGCATCGAAGCCGTCCTTCATCGTCTGCTGCACATCGGTGACTTTGGTCTCCAGGTGCAGTTCGACGCCGAAATCGAGCAGGCGCTGGATTTCGGTATCGAGCACCTCGCGCGGCAGCCGGTACTTGGGTATGCCGAAGCGCATCATGCCGCCGGCGAGCGGCGCTTCCTCGTAGATCACCGCCTTGTGGCCCATCCGTGTCAGGTGGTAAGCGGCGGAGAGGCCGGCCGGGCCGGAGCCGATCACCAGCACGCGGCGGCCAGAGGCGGCGGCGGCCGGCGCGAACTTCCAGCCATGCTTGTTGGCCTCGTCGCCGAGAAAGCGCTCGACCGAATTGATGCCGACCGCGGAGTCCATGTGCTGCCGGTTGCAGCCGCCCTCGCAGGGGTGGTAGCAGACGCGGCCCATGATGGCCGGCAGCGGATTGTTCTCGACCAGGGCGTGCCAGGCCTTTTCGTAATCGCCGCTCTCGGCATGGAACAGCCAGCCCTGGATGTTCTCGCCGGCCGGGCAGGCGGCGTTGCAGGGCGGCAGGCGATCGACATACTCGGGGCGCGTGGTGCGCCACGATCCGGTGTGATTGGCCAGCGAAGAACCGGGTTTGAGGGTAATGGCAAATGGCTTGTCCATTTCAGTGGCCCCCCTGGCGGGCTTGCAGCCGGTACTTGCGGATGTTCTTGTCGGCCAGCGCCTGGATCCGCGCGATCGTCGCGACGGCGGGGCTCTTGCCAAACAGGTGGGCGTAGCGCTTTTGCGGCCGCAGGTACTCTTCGACCGGCAGCGGTCGCCGTATCGCCAGCACCGACTTTACTTCGCCGTACTCGGCCTCGAACACCGGGAAGATGCCGGTCTCCTTGGCCAGCCGCGCCATGCGGATGGTGTCGTGCGAAGCGGTGCCCCAGCCCAGCGGGCAAGGCACCAGGATGTGGATGTAGCGCGCGCCGCGGATGCCCATTGCCTTGGTCACCTTGTACTCGAGGTCGCGCAGGTCGGCCACCGTGGCAGTGGCGACGTAGGGAATCTCGTGCGCCATGGCGATTGCCGGGACGAACTTGCCCTGGCCGAAGACGTTGCCCGGCTCCGGGCCGAGCGGCATGGTGGTCGCCGTGCGCGCTGCCGGCGGCGTTGCGGAACTGCGCTGCACCCCGGTGTTCATGTAGCCGCCGTTGTCGTAGCAGATGTAGAGCACGTCGTCGTTGCGCTCGAACATGCCCGACAGGCAGCCGAAGCCGATGTCGGTGGTGCCGCCGTCACCGCCCTGGGCGACGACGCGGACATCGCCGCCCTGGCCCTTCTGCTTTTTCACCTTGATCGCCGCCGCGATGCCGGTGGCCACCGCCGCCGCATTGCCGAACAGCGAGTGGATCCACGGGATCTGCCAGGAGGTTTCCGGGTAGGGCGTGGAGAACACTTCGAGGCAGCCGGTGGCGTTGGCCGCGATCAGCTGGCGGTTGGTGGCATTCATCGCCGCGTCGATCGCATAGCGCGCACCGAGGGCCTCGCCGCAGCCCTGGCAGGCGCGATGCCCCGAGTTGAGGGAGTTGGTGCGCTGCATGTTGGCTTGCACGCTGCGCTCTTCGGGCGCCAGCAGGCGATTGCCGACGGTGAAGGTGCCGGTCTGGTAGAACTTGACGGGTTGCAATGACATGGATATCTCCCGTTGTCAGGCGATTTTCGACGCCACGGTGCCGACGTCGCGCAGCATGCTTTCGGCCGCCGGACCGGAGCGCCGGGTCTGGCGTTCGCGCTCGAGTTGCCGATTGACGACTTGCCAGTCGAGGTCGAGGAAGGTCACCGGCTCCAGTTCGCCGCGCCCGGCCTTGGCGAACAGGGCGTGCAGCGATTTCTTGGTAATCGCCCGGCCGCCCAGACCGGCCACCACCGTGTAGCCCTTGAGGCCCATGCCGGTGACGGCCATGCGGACGTCGGTCGCGACGATGCCGCCGCTGCCCACGGCGAGGCTCTTTTCCAGCACCACGAAACGCTTGCAGTTCTTCAGGGCAGCCGCCACCGCGGCGATCGGGAAGGGGCGGAAGCTGGTGATGCCGAGCACGCCGATCTTCTCGCCGGCATCGCGCATTTCGTCCACCACATCCTTGATGGTGCCCAGCACCGAACCCATGGCGATGACGATCGTTTCCGCATCGTCGGTGCGATAGCTATGCGTCAGGCCGCCGATGGCGCGGCCGAACACGGTCTTGAACTCTTCAGCCATTTGTGGAATGCGTTCCAGCGCCTGCATCTGCTTGGCATGGGCCAGATAGCGTACTTCCATGAAGGCTTCCGGCCCGACCATGGCGCCGATCGACACCGGTTCGGCGGGATCGAGCACCTGGCGCGGCTCGTAGGGCGGCAGGAAGGCGTCGACCTGCTCCTGCGTCGGGATATCCACGCGCTCGTAGGCATGGGTCAGGATGAAGCCGTCCATGCAGACCATCACCGGCAGCGACAGCTCTTCCGCCAGCTTGAAGGCCTGGATGTGCAGGTCGAGCGCTTCCTGGTTGGTCTCGGCGAACAGTTGGATCCAGCCGCAGTCGCGCTGCGACAGCGAATCGGAATGATCGTTCCAGATGTTGATCGGCGCCCCGATGGCGCGGTTGGCGACCGTCATCACGATCGGCAGGCCGAGGCCCGAGGCGTTGTACACGGCTTCGACCATGAACAGCAGGCCCTGCGACGCCGTCGCCGTGTAGGTGCGGGCGCCGGTTGCCGAAGAGCCGATGGCGACGCTCATCGCGGCGAATTCGGATTCGACGTTGATGAACTCGCAGTCCTTCAGGTCGCCGGACTTGACCATTTCGCCGAGGCCCTCGACGATGTGGGTCTGCGGCGAGATCGGATAGGCGCAGATCACTTCGGGTCGGCAAAGGGCGACCGCCTCGGCTACGGCGTGGGAACCTTCGGTCTGCTTAAGCATGATGCGCCTCTCCGTGCATGGCTGCCTCCATCTCGGCCTTGACGATCGCATAGGCCTCGCGCGCCGCGGCGACGTTGCCGTCGGCCACCTTGCCGGAGAAGCGCTCCTTGATCGCCTTGATCACCGACTCGAGCTGCAGCACCCCCGCCACCGCGGCAAAACCGCCGAGCAGCGGCACGTTGGGCACCGGCCGGCCGACGTGCTTGAGCGCCAGGTCCATCGCCGGCACCGTGCACAGCCGTTCGTGGCGCCAGTCACGAATGAAATCGCCGAGACCGAGTTGATCGAAGGTCTTGCTGGTATTGATCAGGATGAAACCGTCCTTTTTCAGGCCGGCGAAGACGTCGACCTGATGCAGCAGGGTCGGATCCTGAATGATGATTGCGTCGGGCTCCATGATCGGTTCGCGCAGGCGGATCTCCTTGTCGTCGATGCGGCAGAAGGCCACCACCGGCGCCCCCATGCGCTCGGAGCCGAAGCTGGGGAAGGCTTGCGCATGGCGCCCCTCGTCGAAGGCGGCGACCGACAACATCTCCGCCGCCGTTACCACGCCCTGACCGCCACGGCCGTGAATGCGAACCTGGAACATGATTTCTCCTTCACCTTGTGCATTTAAAGCATACCCCTGTCGCACCGACTTGGGAAAGGACGCCGGCGCGGTGCCGTCCATGCCATCGACAAGTTCAGGGACGTTTGGCGATCGCCTCGAGGATGCCGCGCAAGAGATCGAGCGGCGTCGGCGGGCAGCCATGGATGACGCCATCCACGGGGATGACATTCGAGACCGCGCCGCACGAGGCGTAGCTGATGCCGAACTCGCCGCCGCAGGCGCCGCACTCGCCGACTGCGATGACCAGCCGCGGCTCCGGCATGGCATCGTAAGTGCGGAGCAGGGCGGTCTCCATGTGGCGCGAAACGGGGCCGCTGACCAGCAACATGTCGGCGTGGCGCGGGCTGGCGACGAAATGCACGCCGAAGCGTTCGATGCTGTAGAAGGGATTGTTGAGCGCCTGGACTTCGAGTTCGCAGCCGTTGCAGGAGCCCGCGTCCACTTCGCGGATGGCCAGGCTGCCGCCGAAGCGCTCGCCGATGTGCGCCTTCAGTTGTTCGCCGATTTCGGTCAGCGCGGGTTCGCCGAGTTCCGGCCGAGTCTCGGTGACAATGCCGAGGCGCTGGATTTTGCCGAGGATGCGCAGCATCAGAGATCCTGTCCCGAGTAGGACCCGTTCACCGACTTGTTGCACACCGGGAAGTCGGGAACGATGTTGTCGTGGATCAGCAGCTCGAGCGCCGGCCAGGTGGTCCACGACGGGTCGCGCGGGAAAAAGCGCGCGATCCGGCCGTCGGCGCCGAAGCGAACGAAACTCAGGATCTCGCCGCGCCAGCCCTCGACCAGGCCGAGACCTTCGGCGCCCGCCGCCGGATGCGTCCACGCGGCGCGCACCGGTCCCGGCGGCAGTCCGCTCAGCAGCGCCTCGATCAGACCGAGGGAGGCGGTGATTTCCTCGAGCCGCATCCGCGCCCGCGCATTGACGTCGCCGTAGTGATGGACGGGCACCTTGAACGTCAGCTTGTCGTAGGGCGGGTAAGGCGCATCGCGCCGGACGTCGAAATCCATGCCCGACGCGCGCCCGACATAGCCGACGCAGCCCAGCGCCTTGGCATATTCAGGCTTGAGCACGCCGGTGCCGCGGACCCGGTCGGCGACCGAGGGCAGATCGTTGATGATCGCCATCAGCTTGCCGATCTGCTGGCCGAGGAGGCGGGCTTCATCGCGCATGGTGGCGATGAAACGCGGGTCCAGGTCCGCCGCGACGCCCCCGGGGACGATGCAATCCATCATGAAGCGGTGGCCGAAGGCCTCGCGCGAGGCCCGCTGCCACACCTCGCGCAGCCGCGCGAACTGGTAGAAACCGAAGGCGAAGGCGATGTCGTTGAGTATCGCGCCGATATCGCCGACATGATTGGCGACGCGCTCGCGCTCGCACATCAGCGCGCGCAGCCAGACGGCGCGCGGCGGCAGGTCGAGGCCGGCGGCCTTCTCCATCGCCATGCATGCCGCCCAGGCGTGCGCCACGGTGGAGTCGCCCGAGACGCGCGCGGCCAGGCGTGCCAGGCCGTCGACATCGCGGCCCTCGGCAATCTTCTCGATGCCCTTGTGGGTGTAGCCGAGACGCTCTTCGAGCTTGAGCACCGTTTCGCCCACCGCCTGAAAGCGAAAGTGCCCGGGTTCAATGATGCCGGCGTGCACCGGCCCGACCGGTATCTCGTAGACGCCGCTGCCCTGCGCCAGCAGAAAGTTGTACTGGTGATCGGCCGGGGTGCGCGCCTGCGGCGAGCCGGCCGCGGGGAAATCCCGGCGCAAGGGATACTCGGATTGCGACCACGCCTGATGGCGGGTCCAGCGGCGTGCGTCCGGGTGGTCGGAGAAGACCACGCCCAGCATGTCCCGGATGTGGCGCTCGGGACGATCTGCGGCGGGATAGGAAGTGGTGTGGGACGCCAGCACGGGCGCGGCGCGGGGTACCGCGGTGCGCGCCACCAGGTAGGCGCCGGCGTGCTCGAAACAGGTGTTGATGCGGATTGTCGCGCCGCCCTCCGCATCCACCTCCTCGCCCCAGCTTGCCACCCAGCGGCAGCCCCAACTGCGGGCCTCGATGCCGAGCCGGCTCCAGTCGGTGGCCTTGACCACGATGAGTTGCGTCGGCGCGAGCCCGGGCGACTCCCGGGCCTCGACGCGTACGCCGATGTCGGCCAGGCGGCGCGGAAATTCGGCGAGCGGACCATGTGGCGTCATAGCGGCGAAGCCCCCGTGATGAGCACCGTGGCCTGCTCGAACCAGCGCGAGAGGAAGCCCGGAATCGCCAGCCCGAGCCAGAGCACCAGGATCAGATGCACCACCACCGGCAGCATGTTGGCCTCGACCGGTTTCTGTCCCGGCGGCGGCTCGCCGAAGACCATCTTTTGCACATGACGAAACAGTCCGGCGAAGGCCACGCCGAAGCCGACCAGCAGCGGAATGGTCAGCCACGGCCAGGCCTTCATGGTGGCCATCAGCAGCAAGAACTCGCTGATGAACACGCCAAACGGCGGGAAGCCGGCGATCGCCACGGTGCCGAGCAACAGCCCCCAGCCGATCGCGGGCTGGGTGCGGATGAGGCCGCGAATCTGGTTGATCCGCTGTGTGCCGGCGAGCTGACAGGCATGCCCGACGGTGATGAAGATGGCCGACTTGGTCAGCGAGTGCACGGTCATGTGCAGCAGTGCGCCGAACGTGGCGAGCGGTCCGCCCATGCCGAAGCCGAAGGTGATCAGGCCCATGTGCTCGATGGAGGAGTAGCTGAACATGCGCTTGACATCGTGCTGGCGGTGCAGGAACAGGCCCGCGACGGTGAACGAGAGCAGGCCGAAGCCCATCATCAGGTTGCCGGCGAGGTTGGTGTGGAGGGAGCCGTCGACCAGCATCTTGACGCGCACCAGGGCATACAGCGCGACGTTGAGCAGCAGTCCGGAGAGCACCGCGGACATCGGCGTCGGACCTTCGGAGTGCGCGTCCGGCAGCCAGTTGTGCAGCGGCACCAGGCCGACCTTGGTGCCGTAGCCGACCAGCAGAAAGACGAAGGCGAGCGTGATCACGGCCGGGTCCATACCGCCCGCCGATTCGTGCAGCACGGTCCACAGCAGCGTGTCATTGCGGCCGGCGCCGAGTTTGGTCTCGGCGGCAAAATAGATCAGCACGGTGCCGAACAGGGCCTGCGCGATGCCGACACCGCAGAGGATGAAATACTTCCACGCCGCCTCGATTGCCTCCGGCGTGCGGTACAGCGACACCAGCAGCACGGTGGTCAGGGTGGCCAGCTCCATCCCGATCCAGAGGATGCCGAGGTTGTTGGTCGACAGCGCCAGCAGCATCGAGAACAGGAAGCACTGGTACATCGCGTGGTAGAGACGCAAGCGTCGGCTCGTGACGCGCCCCCGCTCGACCTCGTGGCGCATGTAGGGGCGCGAAAAAATGGAGGTCGTCAAGCCGACAAAGGCGGTCAGCACCACCAGATACACATTGAAGGCGTCGATGTAGAACATGCGGCTGGGAGAGAGTTGCGGGCCGTGGTCGAACACTTCCAGCGCCATGGCGAGCGCGGCGCCGAAGGTCATCACGCCGACCGCAATGTTGATCCAGCCGGCGATCGGACGATGGCCGACGAGTGCCAGCAGCAGGCCTCCCAGCAGCGGGATCAGCAACGTGATTTCGAGCAGCGTCACGCGTGTTCTCCCGGCCGGGGCTCGGCGGCGTCTGCTGTGGGCATGGTCTGGTTCGCCTCGGACAGGCGGTTGAACTGGCCGACGTTGAGCGAGCCGAATGAGTCTTTCAGATGAAAGAAGAATACGCCGAACAGGATCGAGGCGACGAGGATGTCGAACGCCAGACCCAGTTCGACGATCAGCGGCATGCCGTAGGTGGATACCACCGCGGCAAAGAATATTCCGCTCTCCATCGACATGAAGCCGATCACCTGCGCCACCGCCGACTTGCGCGCGATCATCAGCAGCATGCCGAGCAGTTCGATGGCCATGCTGACGGCAATCGTGTTGCGCGTCGCCAGTCCCGACAGATGCACGATCGACTGCGACACGTGGTAGCTGAAGATGACCAGCGCCACGCCGCCGAGCAGCAGCAGTGTCGGATGCGTCATCGCCTCGGCGTCATACTGCATGTTGAGCTTTACGCTGAGGCGGTAGAGCAGCCATGGGATCACGACCACCTTCAGGCAAAAAGTAATAGCCGCCGAAATATGGAGCTCGGGATGGCCGGAAGTGATGGCGACCAGCACCGAGACCGCAGTGAGCAACAAACCCTGCCAGGCGAAGGTAAAGATCAGCGGCATCATGCGCGCCTGGGCCAGCATGATGAAAGACATGAACAAGGCCAGCGCGGCGAACAGGATGATCGCCTGGTTGTAGAGCGAAAGACTGGCGAATTCCATTTAGCGTGATCCGCGCAGACCAGCGAGCTCGCCAATTTTCGAGCGCAGCGAACCAATCAATAGCCTCCCCGCGAGGGGGCGAGGCGGGAATTCGCGACGCATGCGTCGCGCCGCCGCAGCCGGCTGGCTGTGCAAAGCCAGCCGTGGGCCGCGCAGCGGAAGGGAGGGGCGGGCCCATTTGCCAGCCTGTGGCTCTTCGAAGGTGGAATATTTCATAATTTTGGGCGGCTAATCGAAGCCATGAGCGCTAGATCCCCGTCTCCAGCACGACGTGGGTCAGCATGCCGAGCAGGGACAGCATGAAGGCAAAACCGAGAAACTGCGGCACGCGGAACAGCCGCATCTTGGCCAGCACCGTTTCCCACACCACCAGCAAGACGGCGAGCAGCATCAGTTTTGCCGTCACCGCAACGACCCCGATCGCCAGGGACGCGGCGCTGAAGTCGGTGGCGATGCCGAGCGGAAAGTAGAGATCGACGATAAAGACCGAGTAGATCATCAGCTTGATTTGCGAAGCCCACTCGATCAGCGCCAGATGGCGTCCGCCGTACTCGAGGATCATGGCTTCGTGCAGCATGGTGAGTTCGAGATGGGTGGCGGGATTGTCCACCGGAACGCGGCTGCTCTCGGCCACCGCGACCATGGCCAGCGCCAGCAGGGCGAACAGGAAGGACGGGCGCAGCACCAGACCCGCATGCAGCAGGTACTCGGTCGCCACCGACAGGTTGGTGGTATTGGCCGTCATGGACAGCGTGAACACCGCCATGAGCATGGCCGGCTCGGCCAGCGCCGCCACCATCATTTCGCGCGAGGCGCCCATGCCGCCGAAAGCCGTGCCGATGTCGAGGCCGGCCAGCGCGGTGAAAAACCGCGCCAACGCGAAAAACGCCACCAGCACGATCATGTCGGCAATGGCGGCGGTCGGCAGGTGCACGGCGACCAGGGGCACCACGGCGGCGGCCAGCAGGGTGGCGCCGAAGACGATGTAGGGCGTGGCGCGGAACAGCCATGAGGCGTTTTCGGCGAGAACCATCCTCTTGCCCATCAACTTGCGCAGGTTGCGGTAGGGCTGCCACACCGACGGCGCCGCGCGATTCTGCAGGTGGCACTTGACACGCTGCAACCAGCCGGCGAGCAGCGGCGCGGCGGCGATGAACAGCAGCCCCTGCGCGGCGGCGAGTATCCAGGCGATCAGCTGACTATCCATAGGAATACCAGCAGCGTGACGAAGGAAAATTTCAGGTAGGTATGGATGTTGCCGGTCTGGATGAAGCCGATGCGATTGGCTGCGGCCAGTACCATGCGTCCGATCGGCTGGTAGCACCGCAGCCACGCCCAGTCGTGGGTGTGCACGCTGTAGTGAAGGCTCGTCACCCGCGGGATCGATCCCGCGTCGGCAAGCGTTTCGACGTGCTCTTCAACCTTCCATACGCCACGGAAAACGCGCCGGATCGGTTGACTGAAGGCGGTCGAGGTGTATTGCATGCGCTGCGTCAGATGGCCGAAGCCGCAGTCCCAGGCGTCGGCTCTGCGCGTTGGCTCTGCGCCGCGCTTGAGGAACAGGTAGCCCAGGCCGAATACCAGGATGATGGCGACCAGGACAAATGGCGCCGAGTACGAAGCAACCTGAGGCGAAATCGGCGTCAGCCACAGCCAGCCCTGGGCGGTGGCGGCGGGCAGCGATTCGCGCACCAGCAGTTGCGTGATGGGGGCCATCGCTTCGATCATCGTGGTCGGGAACACGCCGAGCAGCAGGCATAGCAGCGCCAGCAGGCCCATGCCGGCCAGCATGCCGACCGGCACCTCGCGGGCGCGGCCGACGCGGCGCGTGCGCGGCTTGCCCAGGAAGGCAATGCCGAAGGCCTTGACGAAACAGGCGGCGGCCAGCGCCCCGGTGAGCGCCAGCATTGCCGCCGCAATCGGAATCATGGTGCGCAGCAGGCCGTCGCTCAGCGCGGGGGCCTGCAAGGCCGTCTGGAAGGTCAGCCACTCCGAAACGAAGCCGTTGAACGGCGGTAGCGCCGAGATTGCGACGCAGCCGACCAGGAACAGGAAGGCCGTAATCGGCATGCGATGAATCAGACCGCCCATCTGATCGAGGTCGTGCGCATGCGTGCGATAGAGCACCGCGCCGGCGCCAAGGAACAGCAGGCCCTTGAACAGGGCGTGGTTGATGGTGTGGTAGAGGGCAGCCACCAGCCCGAGCGTGCCGAGCATCTTGTGCCCGCTGCCGATAAAGATCATCGACAGCCCGAGGCCCATCAGGATGATGCCGATGTTCTCGATTGAATGATAGGCGAGCAGGCGCTTGAGGTCGTGTTGCATCAGTGCGTAAAGGACGCCGAGCAGCGAAGACGCGGTGCCGATGATGAGCACTACCATGCCCCATTCCCAGCGTACGTCGCCGATCAGATCGTAGCTGACCCGCACGATGCCGTAGATGCCCATCTTGATCATGGCGCCGCTCATCATGGCCGAGATGTGCGACGGCGCCACGGGGTGCGCGTCCGGCAGCCAGACGTGCAGCGGCACCATGCCCGACTTGGTGCCGAAGCCGGCGAAGGCGCAGCCAAAGGCAATGGTCGCCCACAGCGGACTCAGCTTCGCCGCGCGCATCAGGTCGAAGGTGAGACCGCCGCCAAAGGCGGCGAGCACGCCAAAGGAAAGCAGGATGACCAGGGCGCCGACATGGGCCAGCAGCAGGTAGAGGAAGGCAGCGTGGCGATTGGCGGCATGCTGGTGCTGATAGACCACCAGGAAATATCCGGCAAGCGACATCATTTCCCAGAAGATCATGAACACCAGCGCGTCATCGGCAATCAGCAGCATCTGCATGCCGAGGACGAAGAGCGCGGTGAACACCCCCAGCGGTGGTAGCGGCTGAGCCGCCGCGCCGCGCCCGAACTCGCGCGTGTAGCTCGGGCCGTAAAGCGAAATGGCGACCACCAGCGTGCCGAGCAGGATGAGGAAGAAGCCGGAAAGCGGATCGATCCGCAGATGCCAGTCGAGCCACGGCAGGCCGAGCTGGAATCGGTCCGTGACGGTGAGATTGGCGAGCAGAGCCCAGCCGCCGGCGCCGATGCTGGCCGCGCCGGAGCAGAACAGAAACAGGAAGGAACCGAAATGCAGGAAGTCCGGGTGGCGGCGCACGGCCAAGAGCGAAACGGCGCCCGACAGCAAAGTGCACGCCAGTGCGGCGTAGGTGAGCAGTAGCGGGGTTCCGATCGTCGCGCTCATCGCGAGAACTCCAACGACAGGAACCTTGACCGCACCCCGAACCTCCCCTTTAAGACGCTGGGCATTTCGCCCCGGAAGCCACCCGCTACACCGGTTCGTGCTGATTCGACGCCTCGGGTGCAACGACTTCAGCGGTCATGGGAAATTCCGACCGGTGCAACTCCCTCCTGCCAATAGTGGCACTTTTGCGCGGTCTCGACAAGTTGCATCTGGTGCGCCGGGACGGCTGGCGAGGGCTCGCCGACGATACAGGGCCATGGATGGGGGGCTCGGACGGAGCGGCGGCTGCGGCTCCTCCGGTAGAATCCCAGCTTTACCCGAGTCCAGGTCGAAGCATGAAGCACATAACCGATGACCTCCGCATTCGCGAGATCAAGGAACTCTCGCCCCCCGCGCACATCTCGCGCGAGTTCCCCACCACCGATGCGGCGGCGGAGACGACCTATGAGGCGCGCCAGGCGGCGCATCGCGTATTGCACGGCGCCGACAACCGGCTGGTGGTGGTGGTCGGCCCCTGCTCGATCCACGACTATGCCGCGGCGATGGAGTACGCGCGCAAGCTGCACCAGGAAGCTGCGCGATTCGCCGACGACCTGCTGATCCTGATGCGGGTGTATTTCGAGAAGCCGCGGACCACGGTCGGCTGGAAGGGGTTGATCAATGATCCGTACATGGATGGCAGCTTCAAGATCAACGAGGGCCTGCGCCTGGCGCGCAAGCTGCTGTGGGAAATCAACGAACTCGGCTTGCCCTGCGCCACGGAATTTCTCGATACCATTACGCCGCAATACACGGCGGACCTGATCAGCTGGGGTGCGATCGGCGCGCGTACCACGGAATCGCAGGTGCATCGCGAACTGGCCTCGGGCCTCTCCTGTCCGGTCGGCTTCAAGAACGGCACCGACGGCAGCATCCGGATTGCGGTGGATGCGATCAAGGCCGCGGCCAGTCCCCATCATTTTCTTTCGGTGACCAAGGCGGGCCACTCCGCCATTGTGTCTACCAACGGCAACGAGGATTGCCATGTCATCCTGCGCGGCGGCAAGGCGCCGAATTACGACGCCGCGTCGGTCGATGCCGCATGCGCCGAGTTGGGCAAGTCAGGCCTCGCGGCGCGCGTCATGATCGATTTTTCGCATGCCAACGCCAGCAAACAGTTCAAGCGCCAGCTCGATGTGGCGCGGGATGTTGCCGGCCAACTGGCGGGTGGGGACGATCGCATTTTCGGCGTCATGATCGAGTCGCACCTGAAGGAAGGCCGCCAGGATCTGACGCGCGGCAAGCCCCTCGAATACGGCGTTTCGATAACGGATGCCTGTCTCGGCTGGGATGACACGGTAGTTGCGCTGGACATCCTCGCCAACGCGGTGAAGGCCCGCCGCGTGGCGCTGGCCCAGTAAAACCGGTGATACTCGGCCGCCAGTTCGCAGCGCTGCTGGTCCTTACCCTGGTTTTTCGCGTCTGGCTGGCGGCCGCTTTTCCGATCACCGGCGACGAAGCCTATTTCATCTGGTGGGGCTGGAAGCCCGACTGGGGCTTCTACGATCATCCGCCGATGATCGGCTGGTGGCTCGCAGCGCTGCTGACGGTCAATGATGAAGAATGGTGGCTGCGCATGCCGGTCATCCTGCAGCCGGCGGTGCTTGCCCTGAGCGTGTATTGGGCGTTACCGCGTCTGGTTGCCGGAGTCAGCGAGGAACGCCGGTTGTGGGCGGCGGTGCTGGTGCTGCTGGCGCCCGTGAATGTCTGGAATGTGTTCATCACCACCGACACGCCGCTGATCTATTTCAGCGTGTTTTCCGGCCTGGCGTGGATTCGCGCCGCGCGCGACGACGATTGGCGCTGGTATCTGGCAGCCGGCTTGCTGCTTGCCGGGGCGGTGCTCTCCAAGTATTTCGCGGCGATCCTCGGCTTTGCCTATCTGGTGGATGTGCTCAGACGGCGCAAGTCCGGCGCGTTTGCCGGCCTGGCGATTGCCTATGCCTGCACGCTGCCGGCGCTGGCCCTGATGGCCTGGTGGAACAGCGGCCATTGCTGGCCGAACTACATGTTCAACTTCGTCAATCGTCACGAAGATGCCGGCTGGTCGCTGAAGACCCCGCTGCTGTACGCGCTCACGCTGCTGTACGTGCTCGGTCCGCCGGTGCTGTGGCTGGCATGGCGCAATCGCCGTAGCGCCGGCGCCGACTGCTCGTTTCCGGCGGCACTCGGGACTTTGGCATGGTTGCCGTTTCTGCTCTTCGCCATGCTGTCGCTGGTCAAGCAGATCGGCCTGCACTGGCTGTTGTCCTTCATTCCCTTCACCCTGATCTGGCTGACACTGCGCCTGACACCCGGCAGCCTGCGCCGGCTTGGCCTGTTCTTCGCCGCCTTTGCGACGCTGCACATTGCCGGCATCCTGATTGTTTCGCGCCTGCCACTGGAAACCTGGCAGAAGACGCGCCTCTATGACGGCATCGTGCTCAGTTTCGAACCTCAGGCGCTGGCGCGCGAACTCGATCCTTATTACAAGAATGAGCGGCGCGACTGGGTGCTGGCGATGGATGGTTATTCGAATGCGGTGACGCTGGGCTATAACCTGCGCCAGTACGTGATGGTCTTCGGCGAGGCGTCGAGCCATGCCCGGCACGATGATCTGGTGACCGATTTCCGCACGCTGGCGGGACGCAACATCCTGATCCTGAGGAAGTCCGAGCCCAGGCTGGACGACTATCGCAAGTATTTCCGCCAGGTCAGCGTCGACAGCTTCGAAATACGCGGCGCGCGTTTCTGGCGGGTGAAAGGCGAGGGCTTCGACTACCCGGCCTACCGCGATGGCGTGCTGGCCACCGTCAGGCAGAAGTACTATGCGCTGCCGGCCTGGTTGCCGCAAACTGCGTGTTATATGTGCGATCGATATTTTCCGGGGGAAGCATGCCGCCGTTGATGCCCGCGAGCCAGGATCATAGTTTGGGTGCGAGTCTGCGGGCCTTGCTGCGCCTGATGCGCCCGCACCAGTGGCTCAAGAACGGCTTCGTCTTTGTCGGGCTGCTGTTCGGCCATGCGTGGACCGACCCGGTCAAGCTGGGGCAGGCGCTGGCCGCCTTCGCCGCCTTTTGCCTGCTGGCTTCGGCCGTGTATGTGATGAACGACCTGATCGATCGCGAGCAGGATCGGCTGCACCCGAAGAAGAAGAACCGGCCGCTGGCGGCGGGGACGGTGAGTGTCGCTGCGGCGGTGGTACTGGCGCTGGCCTGTCTCGCTGCCGGCGGTGCCGTCGCCTGGCTGTGGGCTGGCTCGGCGCCATGGATCTTTTTCGCCTATGTGGTGCTCAACATCGGCTACAGCTGCGGCCTCAAGCACATCGTCATTCTCGACGTATTCATCATCGCCGCCGGCTTCATGCTGCGCATCCTGGCCGGCACGCTGGGCCTCGGCATCGCCCCTTCGCAATGGCTGCTGCTGTGCGGCCTGATGCTCACGCTGTTTCTCGGTTTTGCCAAGCGTCACGCCGAACTCAGCGCGCTGCCGGCCGACAGCGCCGGTCACCGCCGCGTGCTGGAACACTACACGGCGTCCATGCTCGACCAGTTCATCGGCATCGCCGCGGCGGGAACGGTGGTTTCCTACGCGCTCTACACGGTGAGTGCGGAGACGGTGGCTTTGCACGGCACGCGCAGTCTGATTGCGACGGTCCCCTTCGTGCTCTACGGCATGCTGCGCTACCTGTGGCGCCTGCACACCAAAGGCGGCGGTGGCGATCCGGCGCAGGAACTGCTGACCGATCCCCATCTCCTGGCGGCCACGGTGGGATGGTTGCTGCTGGTACTGGCCCTGCTGGGCGGGGCTATAATGCCAAGGCCATGAGTTCCATCGATCATATTCCGAACGTCGAGTTTCTCGGTGATGGCCTGCCATTTGTCGGCCGCATCCGCGAGATCATCGAGGTCATTCAGTTGTTCGAGGACTTCGAGCCGGATGAATTGGAAGGGCTCGCGCGCTACATGCGCTGCTACCGCGCACCGCTCGGCACCGAAATCATTTGCGAGGGCGATGCGGGTGACTTCATGCTGCTGCTGCTGGATGGCAGCGTCGAGATCGTCAAGAAGGACATCCGCGGGCTGGCGCAGATCATGGCCACTGCCGGACCGGGCAAAACGCTGGGGGAAATGTCGTTGATCGATGGCGAGCCCCGCTTTGCCAGCTGCGTTGCGCTCGATTCGGTCGCCTTTGCCGTACTTGATCGCGAAGGCCTTTCGCGCATCATCACCGAAGAGCCGCGGATCGGCGTCAAGCTGTTGATGGAGTTGTTGATGCTGCTCAATCAGCGGCTGCGCAGCGTCAGCAAGCAACTCATGGACTGCGTGGAAGCCCGGCGTTCGCGCATCCGGTAACAAGCGCCGCGTAGCGGCCGCAAAAAAGCGCCCGGTTCTGCTTCACCTGGACACCGGAAGCACCGGAAACACCTCCGGATCGTCGCCGTGGTCGAGCAGCAGCGAGCGCACCCGTCCCTGCCAGTTGCCGCGGAACCGCTCCGCTTCATCCCTGGTGGCGCTGCCGTCGAGGCACTTCTGCATCAATTCGACCGTCTGCGGCGCGAAGGGAACGCTCTGCATCCGCGCCGCGACGTCGACGGCCTGACCGCTGTCCACCCGCGTGAAGCGAATCTCTTCGGCGACATCGGTGGAAAAGTAGAGCAGCCTGCGCCGGTCGAAATGTCCGCCGATGCCCTTGAAGCCGGTGTCATGCGTGGCGCCGGTGAGCATGGCGACGACGTTGGCGATCACGCCGGTTACGCCGGACAACAGTTCGCCGCGGAATTCCACGCGGATTCCGCCGCGCTGCGGCAGTGAATCGGGATACAGGCTGCCCAGCGCCTTCAGCGTCATCCAGTAGGCGGATGCAACGGTCGGACAGGAATGACCGGCCAGCTTGACCGCATCGATGTAGTGGTACTCGATGCGGCCGTTTTCGGCGGCGCCGAGAAACTCGGCCAGCGGGTCATAAACCGTCAGGCTGCGCACCTGGCCGTAAAAGGCCGGCGTCTGCATCGCGTTGGTCCTATTTCTTCTTGACGAAGTCGATCATGATGTTGCCGGGTTCGCGCTGCTTGTAGGTGATTTCCACCGCGTCGCCGTAGCGTTGCACGAGTTGGTCGAGCAGCGGCAGGGGATCGTGGTCGTTGACGAAACGCATGGTCTCTCCGGCGCGCAGCGCATCCAGCGAGCCGAAAATGGCCGCGTGCCGGAAGCGCTTGGCAATGCCGCGGGCGTCGAAGGGATAGATTGAATCGGGGGAAAGATGAACGTGCATGGCGTGTTCCTTTTGGTTGGGGTAACAACACTATGCACTCTAGGCGGTGCCGCAGAATTGATGCAAATCATTTATAAATCAAAAACTTAAAACCATACTAATAAAGTAGGTTTTACCCTTGGGCGAGTCTCCGGACGCCGTAGCGCCAGCGCCGACTGTTGGTCAGGCGTTCTTGCCCTTCTGCCACAGGACATCGCTGCCGCCGGCGGCCTTGTTCAGCCAGCGGCCAAGGACGAAGAGCAAATCCGAGAGGCGATTGAGGTATTGCCGTCCGGCGTCGGATACGGTCTCTTCGGCAGCCAGGGCCACCGTCACCCGTTCGGCGCGGCGGCAGACGGTGCGCGCCAGATGCGTCAAGGCGGCGGCGCGATTGCCGCCGGGCAGGATGAATTCCTTGAGCGGTCCCAGATTGGCGTTGTAGTGGTCGATGGCGGCTTCCAGTCGCGCCGGTTGCGTGGCCTTCAACAGTGCTGCACCGGGGATCGACATTTCGCCGCCCAGATCGAACAGGTCGTGCTGGATGCCGGTGAAAAGCTCACGTATGTCAGCCGGAAGTTCCTCGCAGAGAATCACGCCGATCAGCGAATTGAGTTCATCGACGTCGCCCATCGCGGCAACCCGGGTTGAATTCTTGGCGGTGCGCGAACCGTCGCCGAGGCCGGTAGTGCCGGCGTCGCCGGTGCGGGTGTAGATCTTGGAGAGGCGGTGTCCCATGGGTGGATTGTAGCCGGCCGGAGCAAGCCTCGGGGCGGCGCCTGCTTAGCCGACGGTTTCGGCGGCCGACTGCATGACGTCGCCCACCAGCAGCACCGGCACTTCCGCACGCTGCAACACTTGATCGCTGACGCTGCCTAGCAGCGTGCGGCTCAGCCCGCTGCTGGCATGGCGGTAGAGCACGATCAGGTCGGCGCCGGTTTCCCGTGCCGCCGCGTCGATGCCATCGGCAATGCCGCCGCCGCTGATCCGGTGTTCCGCGCCAATACCGTCAAGTTTCAGGTTGGCGATGGCCAGTTGCGCGCTCTCGATGATGGCGCCGGGCAAATGCTCCTTGCGGCCGGTCACGGAAAACAGGGTGATCGGCAACTGGTCCGGTTTCGCCAGTTGCGCGGCGAGTTCGCAGGCCGCCAACGCCTCGGTGCTGCCGTCAAATGCCACCAGGATGCGCTTGTGCCACAACATGGCGCCGGGGGGCACGACCAGCACATGGCAGGGCGCGCCGCCGACGATGCGTTTCGTCAGCGGCCCAAGCTCGGCCACCGCGCCCGCCTTCACCCGACGGCCGAGGACCAGCAATTGCGTGTTCGCCGCCATTGCAGCGGCATGCACTTCGCGCGCCAGATCGCCGCCGAGACGCACGATCAGTTCGCAGGGCACATCGGCCGCGATGGCGCTCGTCTCTATCGCTTTCATCTGAATGGCAACGCTCTCCTGAGCGGCCTTGTCCGCTGCCACGCCGACCACGTCGAGCGTTACCCCGAGTTTGCTTGCCAGGGCTATCGCCAGTTGGCGCGGATAGGCCTCCATATCGCTCTGGTCGGCGACCAGCATCAGGCGCTGGCGGCGGAAGCCGTCGGGTAGCAGGCCGCTGTCGCACTCCTTGAAGATGCGTGTCTTGCAGGTGCGGCAGACGTCAGGGTCGAGCGTCCAGTAAAGCGCCCTGGTGACATTGGTCATTACCGGGAAGAAGGCTCCTTCGCCGATGTCGTGCGTGTAGCCGCCCTGGCGCAAGAACTCATAGGCCGGCTGGTTGAGGCGGTAGAAATACAGGCCGCCGCCGATCCGCCGCCGGCGCCGCGCCTCCTGCGCCAGCACCTCGGCCCCGGCGATGTCGATCGAGGTGAGGCTGGCGGCGGCGATCAGCACCGACTTCTGCTGCGGATTGTTCTCGTCGATCTGCTGCAGCGCCTGCTGGACGTAGCTGGCGGCGCCGAAATAGACCGCGCCATTGATCCGGATGATGCGCAGTTGCGGACACTCCGGCCGGCCCTTGGCGCGGACGAAATGGTAGGCGCCTTCCTCGGGTGCGGGCACCACGGGAACGATCTCGGGCTTGGATGAACGGTAGAGATATATCACCAGGGAGAGGAACACGCCGAGGAAAATGCCGGCCTCGAGGTTGAACAGCGTGCCGATCAAGGTGGTGGCGAGAATCACCGACTCGGTTTTGCTGGTGTGCCAGATGTGGCTGATGTGGTGGAAGTCGATCAGACCCCAGGCGACCAGGAACAGGATGCCGGCCATGGCGGCATCGGGCAGGTAGGCGGCGAGCGGCGCCACGATCAGCAGCACCAGCAGGAGAAATACCGAGGCGAACATCGAAGCCAGCGGCGTGCGCGCGCCGGCTTCGTAGTTGACCCCGCTGCGATTGAAGGAGCCGGAGGAGGCGTAGGCGGAGAAAAAGGCGCCGACGATATTCGACAGACCCTGGCCGATGAACTCCTGGTTGCCGTCGATGCGCTGCTCGGAGCGCACGGCGATGGCGCGCGCAATGGAAACGGCCTCGGTCAGCCCCAGCATGGTGATGATCAGCGCCGGTCCGATGGTATGGCGCAGGGTGTCGAGCGAGAAGTCGGGCACCGACAGTGGCGGCAGCCGGGCCGGCAGGGCGCCGACGGTCTTGATGCCAGTGGCATCGAGACCGAGCCAGAGATTGAGAATCCCGGCGACGATGCTGCCGGCGATCATGGCCAGGATCATGTAGGGTATTTTCCTGATGTAGCGGCGGGCGACGATGCCGGTGACCAGGGTGACGACGCCGACCGCGGCGACCCAGGGGTTGATGTCCCCGGCCTGCACGACCAGTTGATGGACGATCTCGTAGAAGGGTGTGCCGCGCGGAATCTGGATGCCGAAGAAATTGCGCACCTGGCTGGCGGCGATCAGGATGGCGGCGCCGGCGGTGAAGCCGATGACCACCGTGTGCGAGATGAAATTGACCAGCGCGCCCATGCGTGCCAGTCCCAGCACCAGCTGGAACACGCCGACCAGGAAGGTGAGCGTCAGCACCAGGCTGATGTAGTGCGCCGAGCCCGGCTCGGCTTGGTGGGACAGGGCGGCGAAGACCGCGATCGAGATCGCCGTGGTCGGACCGGAGACGAGATGCCAGGAGGAGCCGAACAACGCGCCGATCACTGCCGGCGTCATCGCGGCGTAGAGGCCGTATTGCGGCGGCAGGCCGGCGATGGTGGCAAAGGCGACGCCTTGCGGGAGGACGATCAGCGCGCCGGAGAAGCCCGCCAGCAAGTCGTCCTTCGCTGTCTGGCGATTGACCAGCGGCCACCACAGCAGAAAGGGAAACAGCTTGCGCAACCAGAGCGAGGCGTGTGCGGTCATGGCGGGATGCGGAGAGGGCGACAGCTAGTGGGGGAAACGAGGAATATTAGCAGATCGAGATATGTGGCCGCCGCTGGCCACGCGTCGGCAAAAGTGAAGTCGCTGGCGGCGGCGTGAAATTTGCGCCCCTGATTGCGCAATAGAAAACCTCGTGATGACAAGGGCTATCGGACTGCTAATATCGAGCCGATCATGACTCTCTCGCCTCGACTACAGAGACTGCTTCCCTTTCTGCGTTGGCTGCCCTACGGCGGGGCGACACTGCGGGCCGACTTCCTCGCCGGCCTGACCGTGGCTCTGGTGCTGGTGCCGCAGTCGATGGCGTATGCCCAGCTGGCAGGCATGCCGGCCTACTACGGACTCTACGCGGCATTCCTGCCGGTGATCGTAGCGGCGCTGTGGGGGTCGTCGAACCAGCTCGGCACCGGACCGGTGGCCGTGGTCTCGCTGCTGACCGCCTCGGCGCTGACGCCGCTGGCGGCGTCCGGCTCGGAGCAGTTCATCGCCCTGGCCATCATGCTGGCCCTGCTGGTCGGGATCGTCCAGCTCGCGCTCGGCGTGTTCAAGCTCGGCGTCATCGTGAACTTTTTGTCGCATCCGGTGATCGTCGGCTTCACCAATGCGGCCGCCATCATCATCGGCCTCTCCCAGGTCAACAAGCTGATCGGCGTGCCGATGGGGCGTTCCGAGCACTTCATCGAGGACATCTGGGGCGTGGCCAAAATGGCGGGCGATACTCACCTGCCAACCCTGGCCATGGGCGCGGCGGCGATCGCCATCATGTGGCTGATCCGCAGGAAGGCGCCGAAGCTTCCGGGCGTACTGATCGCTGTCGCGGTGACGACCATGGCGGCATGGCTGATCGGCTTCGAGCGCAATGCAATCGCCACCATCGACCAGGTGGTGGAGCCCGAAGCCAGGGCGATGCTGACCGAGTTTGTCCGCACCGAGGCCCGCATCAAGGAAATCAACGACCAGATTGGCGTCAGGGCGGCCGAGTTGAGTCGCTTGCGCAAGGATCGCGGCGAGCTTTCCCATGAGGCGGTGACCCTCAACTACGAAGTCGATTTGCTCCGCCTTCAGCTCAAGGACCGTGAGGACGAGAACCGCCGCCGCAACCGGACCATCCGCAGTTTTGCGTTCGAGCGAGTTGCCGCTGCCGACGGTCAGGCGTTCGAGCTCTATGCCGAGGGCCGCGTCCCGGCCGGGAAGTCAGCCGACGGCCACCGCTGGCGTATCGCCCGTGCGGCGCAAGGCGCCATGAAGCTCACCGGCGGCGGCGAGGTGGTCGGCAATGTGCCGCAAGGCCTGCCCTCGGTAGGCATGCCGAAGATGTCGTGGGACATGCTTGGCAGCCTGCTCTCGGCTGCCATCGTCATTTCCCTGGTGGGGTTCATGGAAGCCATTTCCATCTCCAAGGCCATGGCGGCCAAGACCAAGCAGAAGATCGATCCGAATCAGGAGCTGATCGGCCAGGGCCTGGCCAACATCGTCGGCTCGCTCACTCATGCGTTCCCCGTCTCCGGTTCCTTCTCTCGCTCGGCGGTGAACATCAATGCCGGGGCGATGACCGGTATGTCCTCGGTGTTCACCGGCATCTTCGTGCTGCTGACCTTGCTGTTCCTGACGCCGCTGCTCTACCATCTGCCGCAGGCGGTACTGGCGGCGGTGATCATCATGGCGGTGATCGGCCTGATCAATGTCGAAGCCGTCAAGCACGCCTGGAAAGCCAGCAAGCACGATGGCATTGCCGCGGTGGTCACCTTCGTCGCCACCCTGGCGGCAGCACCGCATCTGGATAGCGGGATTATGATCGGGGCCGGCCTCGCCATCGGCCTCTACCTGTATCGCACCATGTCGCCACGCGTGGCGATTCTCGGCCGTCATGCCGACGGCAGTCTGCGCGATGCTGTTGTCAACAACCTGCCGGCATCGGATCTGGTGACGGCGGTGCGCTTCGACGGCCGCCTGTACTTTGCCAACGTGTCCTTCTTCGAGGACGCGATTCTGCACGCCGTGGCGGCCAACCCGAAGGCGCCCTACCTGCTGGTGGTCGGCAACGGCATCAACGAACTCGACGCTTCGGGCGAGGAAGTCATGCATCACCTGGTCGAGCGGCTGCGCAGCAACGGTGTCACGGTGGTCTTCTCCGGCCTGAAGAAGCAGGTGATCGACGTCATGCGCGCTACCGGCCTGTTCGACTACATTTCGCAGCGGCACGTCTTCGCTACCGCCGACATGGCGCTGGCAGCAATCCATGCCTGGGCCGCGGAGCGCGGTCAGGACGATTCCGCGGACGCGCTACGGCCCTTGCCGGCGCAGCGATTCAGCTGATCCGGGTGTTGCGGATATGCTCTTGGAATAGCAATTCCAAGGTAGACTTCACGCTCGACTTCCGCCTGTTTGCTGGTGTCCACTGATTTGATTCATCTCGACTGGATTCTGCTGCTGATTGCCGCCTGGCTGGGTATCGGCGCGTTCGGCATCCTGGCGCTGCGACGCTTCCGCTTCGTCGCCCACGTGTTGTTTCCCCTCGGCGGCCTGGTCTGCCTGGGCGTATTCTTCGTCGCCTTGCAGGCGATATTTGCCGCGCCCGAGACGGCGGTCTTGCCGCTGGGTTTGCCCGGTCTGCCTTTCCATCTCCGGCTCGACGCGCTGGCCGCGTTTTTCATTGCCGTGATCAGCGGCGCCAGCGCCGGCGTGTCGATTTTTGCCGCCGGCTATTTTCGCAAGGGTGAAGGCACGCCGCCGGGCCTGCTCTGTTTGCAATACCACATTTTTCTGGCAAGCATGGTGCTGGTGGTGCTGGCCGACGACGCCTACGCCTTCATGGTGATGTGGGAAACCATGGCCTTGTCCTCGTTCTTCCTGGTCACCAGCAATCACCGCATTGCCGCAATACGCAGCGCCGGCTATCTCTACCTGCTGGTGGCGCACGTCGGCGCCATCGGCATCCTGCTCTGCTTCGGCGTCCTGCAGGCAAACACCGGCGACTACACCTTTGCCAACATGCGCGGCCAGCATCTGTCGCCGTTCTGGGCCTCCGCCGCGTTTCTGCTCGCGCTGTTCGGCTTCGGCGCCAAGGCCGGCATCGTGCCCTTGCACATCTGGCTGCCCGAAGCGCATCCGGCGGCGCCATCGCCGGTGTCGGCGCTGATGAGCGGCGTGATGCTGAAGACGGCGATTTACGGCCTGCTGCGGGTGAGTTTCGATCTGCTGCAAGTGCAACTCTGGTGGTGGGGCGTGGTGTTGCTCGCGCTGGGGCTGGTCACCGCCCTGTTCGGCGTCGTCTTCAGCGCGGTGCAGACCGACATGAAGCGCCTGCTGGCGTATTCCTCGATCGAGAACATCGGCCTGCTCTGCGTCGGCATGGGCCTCGGCGTGCTGTTCAGGGCCTACCACATGGATGCGCTGGCGGCGCTGGCGCTGACCGCCTGCCTGTATCACGTCGCCAGTCACGCCTTCTTCAAGAGCCTGCTGTTCCTCGGCACCGGTTCGGTGTTGCATGCCACCGGCGAGCGCAATCTCGGGCGCTTGGGGGGCTTGATGCGCTATATGCCCTGGGTGGCCTGGGTCACGCTGGTCGGCGTGCTGGCCAGCTCGGGTCTGCCGCCGTTCGGCGGATTCATTTCGGAGTGGCTGCTGCTGCAAAGCTTCCTGTTTACACCGGGCCTGCCCGATCCCTTCCTCAACATGCTGATCCCGATCGTGGCGGCGGTCGTGGCGCTGGTGGCGGCGCTGGCCGGCTTCGCCATGGTCAAGTTTTTCGGCGTGATCTTCCTCGGTCAGCCGCGCGAGGATAAGCTGGCGCAGGCGCATGACGCGGCATGGTGGGAGCGCGCGGGGATGCTCTGGCTGGTCGCCGGATGCGTCGTGCTCGGCTTGTTCCCGGTCCACATCATCGAGTACATCGGCCGCGTCACGCAGATCCTGATCGGACAGAACCTGGCCGACACGGTGCGCACCCACGGCTGGTTCCTGCTGGCGCCGATGTCCGTCGCGCGTGCCAGCTACGCGCCGTTGGTGTTCCTCGTCGTCGGCGCCGCGAGCTTCTACCTGGCTGTCATCATGGTGCGGCTGCTCTATCGCGGGCAGTCACGCCGCGCCCCGCCATGGGATTGCGGCTATCCGGCCGGCAACGCACGCATGCAGGACACCGCCGAAGGCTTCGGGCAGCCGATCCGGAGGATGTTCGAACCCTTCTTCCGCATGGAAATCAAGCATCCCTCGCCGTTCGACGAGAAGCCGAGTTATCGCATCAGCCTCGATGACCACTTCTGGCACTGGATCTACCTGCCGATCGCGCGGGCGACGGAAGCGGTATCGAAGCAGGTCGGGCGTTTGCAGCAGGGCCGCATCGCGGTTTACCTGCTGTACAGCTTTGTCACCCTGATTGCCATGCTGGTGCTGGTGCGACTATGAGCTGGTCGGGTCTTTTCTCCCAACTGCTGGAAATTGCCGTCGCCCTGCTGCTGGCGCCGCTACTGACCGGCTGGGTGAACCAGTGCCGCGCCTGGCTGCAAAACAAGTCCGCACCCAGCCTGATGCTGCAGTACCGCATGCTGCGCAAGCTGTTTCACAAGGAATCGGTGGTCGCCGAGCATGCCTCGCCGCTGTTTCGCGCGGCGCCCTATATCGTCTTCGGCTGCATGGCCCTGGCCAGCGGCATCATCCCGACCCTGTCCACCGACCTGCCGCTGTCGCCGGCCGCTGATGCCATCGCCCTGGTCGGGCTGTTCGCTTTCGCCCGCGTCTTCATTTCCCTGGCGGCGATGGACATCGGCACCGCCTTCGGCACCATGGGTGCGCGTCGCGAAATGCTGATCGGCTTTCTTGCCGAACCCGCGCTGCTGATGGTGCTGTTCTCGGCCTCGCTGATTACGCAATCGACTTCGCTGACCGGTATCGTCGAGACGCTGGCGCACGGGAAATTTACCATTTACCCCAGCATGGCCTTCGCCGGCGTCGCGTTCACCCTGGTCTCCCTGGCTGAAAATGCCCGGGTGCCGGTGGACAATCCGAGCACGCATCTGGAACTGACCATGATCCACGAGGCGCTGATCCTGGAATATTCCGGTCGCCACCTGGCCCTGATCGAATGGGCGGGCAGCCTAAAGATGTTCGCCTACTCCTGCATCGGCCTGGCCCTGTTCTTTCCCTGGGGGATGGCCGAAGTGGATGCGCCGGGAGCGACGATTCTTGCGCTGCCGGTGCTGGTGTTCAAGCTGGCCATCGGCGGCGCACTGCTGGCGCTGATCGAGACCGTCAGCGCCAAGATGCGGATTTTCCGCGTCCCGGAATTTCTCGCCACCGCCTTCATGCTGGCGGTGATCGGCATGCTGGTGCATTTCCTCCCCGGCGCATGATGATGCAGGCCTACCTGATCCAGTCCATCAACCTGTTCGCCTCGGCGCTGCTCCTGCTGTCCTTCGCCATGCTGTCGCAGCGACGGATCCTGACGCTGATCCATTTGTTCACCCTGCAGGGAGCGGCGCTGGTCGCGGCGACCGTGGTGGTCGCCTACGTCACCGACCAGCACCACCTCTATTATTCCGCCGCGATCACGCTGGTGACCAAGGTGTTCGTCATTCCGTTGCTGCTGCATCGCCTGATCGACCGGCTCAACATCAAGTGGGACGTGGAGACGCTGATCAATATCCCGACCACCATGCTGATCGGCATCCTGCTGGTGGTGTTCGCCTTCAATCTGGCGCTGCCGATCGTCAAGCTGTCCTCGTCCATCGCCCACAGCACGCTCGGCATCGCGCTGGCCTGCGTGCTGCTGTCCTTCATGATGATGATCACCCGCGCCAAGGCGGTGCCGCAGGTGATCGGCTTCCTGTCGATGGAGAACGGCCTGTTCTTTGCCGCCACCGCTGCCACCTACGGCATGCCGATGGTGGTCGAGTTCGGTATCGCTTTCGATGTGCTGGTCGGTGTGTTCATTCTCGGCGTGTTCATGTTCCAGATCCGCGAGCAGTTCGACAGTCTCGACATCCGGCACCTGGAAAAACTCAAGGACGACTAGCCCGACATGGAATACCTGCTGCTCGTTCTCGTGATTCCCTTGCTCGGTGGTTTAGTGCTGGCGCTGTGCGGGCATCGTGATTACGCGCCGGAGGTGAATGTCGGCGTCAGTCTGTGTACCCTGGTGGCCGCCGGCCTGCTGACCTCGCACATCATCGACGGCGGGCCGATACTGGTGCTCGACCGCCAGTTTCTGGTCGATCCGCTCAATGTCTTCCTGATCGCGCTGACCGCCCTGGTCGGCTTCACCACCTCGGTGTTTTCGCGACCCTACATGCGCGTCGAGCGCGACCGCGGCAAGATGTCGCCGAAGCGGATGCGCTTGTATCACAGCATGTACCAGATGTTCATCTTCACCATGCTGGTGGCCTTGTCGACCAACAATCTGGGCATTCTCTGGGTGGCGATGGAAGCGGCGACGCTGACCACCGTGCTGCTGGTCAGCGTCTACCGCACCGCGGCCAGCCTCGAAGCGGCATGGAAATATTTCATCCTCTGCGGCGTCGGCATTGCCCAGGCCCTGCTCGGCACCATCCTGCTCTACCTCGCCGCCGACAAGGTGATCGGGGCCGGCGGCGGCGCCCTGTTGTGGACCAACCTGGACGCCGTGAAGACCATGCTCGAACCCAATGTCATGGCGCTGGCGTTCGTCTTTCTGCTGCTCGGCTACGGTACCAAGGTGGGCCTGGTGCCGGTGCATAACTGGCTGCCCGACGCCCACGCCGAGGGCCCGACGCCGATCTCGGCGGTGCTCTCGGGGCTGCTGCTGAACGTGGCGCTGTATGCCGTTCTGCGTTGCAAGATGCTGGCCGACGGCGCGCTGCAAAATCAGCTTCCCGGCCGGCTGATGATCGGCTTCGGCTTGCTCTCGGTGGTCGCGGCGGTGTTCTTTCTGGCGCGCCAGAAGGATGTCAAGCGCATGTTCGCCTATTCCTCGATCGAGCACATGGGCCTGATGACGTTCGCCTTCGGCCTCGGCGGGCCGGTGGCCAACTTTGCCGGCCTGCTGCACATGACGGTGCATTCGCTGATCAAGTCGGCGATCTTCTTCGCCGTCGGCCATGCCACGCAGAAGGCCGGCACGCAACTGATGGCCAATATCCGCGGGGTGCTCAAGCTGAGCCCGACGGTCGGCTGGGGCATGCTGCTGGGTACGCTGGCGATCCTCGGCATGCCGCCGTTTGGCGTCTTCGCCAGCGAATTCCTGATCATCACCACCGCCATGCGCTATCTGCCGTGGGCGACACCCCTGTTGCTGGTGGCGCTCGGCGTGGCTTTTGCCGTGATCTTTGTCCGCGTCCAGGAGATGGTGTTCGGCGACAGCGAACTGAAGCCGCTGGAGCATTCGCCGGCCTTGCTGCCGGTGTTTGTCCATCTCGGCCTGGGCCTGATGCTGGGTCTCTACATCCCGCCCTACCTGGTGGGCTGGTACCAGCAGGCGGCGACCATGATCGGAGGATGAAACAGATGCCGCTTGTCGCACTCGATTGCCGCTTCGAGACCCTGCCTGGACCGCTGCCGATGCAGCGCGCCACGGTGACGCGCGAGCAGTGGCGTGCGGCGCCCGCCGCGGTTGCCGAGGTCGGCGGCCGCCTGGTTTCGCTGTGGGGCTCCGACCGGCGCGGGCTGGACGGCGGTTTTGCCGTCTCGGCGGCCTACGCGCTGGCCGAAGGCCTGGCCTGGCTTAGTTTGCCGATTGCGGATGCGGCGCAGCCTTCCTATCCGGACATTGCCCGCGCCTTCCCCGCCGCCGGGCGCATGCAGCGCGCCTGTCGGGATCTGCTCGGGCTGGTGGCCGAGGATGCCGTGGATCAGCGGCCCTGGTTGCGCCACGGCGCCTGGCCGGAGGACTATTTTCCGTTGCGCCGCGAGCATGGTGGCCTCGAGTCCTTCGCCGCGACTCCGGAGTCCTACCCGTTCGTCAGGGTCGAGGGCGATGGTGTGCACGAGATCGCGGTCGGCCCGGTTCATGCCGGCATCATCGAGCCGGGACACTTCCGCTTTGCCGTGGTCGGCGAACGCGTGCTGCGCCTGGAGCAGCATCTGGGCTACACGCACAAGGGCATCGAAAAACTGTTCGAGAGCACCGCGCCGCTGGATGGACACCGATTGGCCGGGCGCGTCTCGGGCGACTCCACGGTGGCCTACGCCTGGGCCTATTGCATGGCGCTGGAGTCGATCGCCGCTTGCCGGATTTCGCCGCGCGCGAGCTGGCTGCGCGCCCTGCTGCTGGAGCGCGAGCGGGTCGCCAATCATCTGGGCGATCTCGGTGCGCTGGGCAACGATGCGGCACTGGGCTTCGGCCTGGCCCAGTTCTCGCGCCTCAAGGAAGACTGGCTGCGCCTCAACCGCGAACTGTTCGGCCACCGTTTCATGATGGACCGGGTGGTGCCGGGCGGCGTGGATGTCGATCTGGATGCCGCCGGGGGCGAAGGCATCCGCCGCCAGTGCGACGCGATCGAGGCCGAAGTGAGGACGCTGAAAGAGATCTACGAGGGCCACGGTGGCTTGCAGGATCGTTTCCTCACCACCGGGCGGGTGTCGCCCCAGTTAGCGGGGCAACTCGGCCTGTGCGGCATGGCTGGCCGCGCCAGCGGCGAGGCCAGCGATTTGCGCATGGATTTCCCCTGGGTGCCTTACGACGAGTTGCAGGCCACCATGGCCAGTCACCGCAACGGCGACGTGGCGGCGCGGGTGACGGTGCGATTCGAGGAGATCTTCGAGTCCCTGCGCCTGATCCGCGAAATTGTCGCGCGGCTGCCGCAGGGCACGCCGCTGGTCGCGCTGAACCCGCTGCCCGCCAACGGCATCGGCGCCGGCTGGATCGAGGGCTGGCGCGGCGACGTGCTGGTGACAATGGAACTGGAAGCGGGCGCCATCCGCCGCTGTCACTGCCATGACCCTTCGTGGCAGAACTGGCCCTTGCTGGAGCATGCGGTGATGGACAACATCGTCCCCGATTTTCCGCTGATCAACAAATCCTTCAATCTCAGCTATTCGGGGCAGGATCTCTGATGTGGCACATTCTCAAACAGATTGTGAAGAACGGCCTGCGCACCGAGCCGGCGCCGCAGGGCAATGACGACTGGCGCGTCGAGCGTGCGGAGCCGGAGCGCATCCGCGCCGAGCTTCTCGCCATCCTCGGCCGCGCGCTGACCATCCGCCTGGTCGATGCCGGTTCCTGCAACGGCTGCGAACTGGAACTCAACGCCCTCACCAATCCCTATTACAACATCGAGGGGCTGGGCATCAAGTTCGTCGCCAGCCCGCGCCATGCCGACATGCTGATGGTCACCGGCCCGGTCTCGCGCCACATGGTGGTGGCGTTGCAGCGCACCTGGCAGGCGATGCCGGCGCCCAAGCTGGTGGTCGCGGTCGGCGACTGCGGTTGCACCGGCGGCCTCTTCGGCGAAAGCTACGCGAGTTGCGGCAAGGTGGCCAACGTGATTCCGGTCGACGTCGCGATACCGGGCTGTCCGCCGCCGCCGCTCGATCTGCTGCGCGGCATTCTGACGGCGATCCGCAGCCGCAAGTAGTGCGCCATCAGCGCTGACCTCGGGGTATTTGCGGAATTGTCACTTCGTACCGAGCCAGAGGCGACACCGCCGGCTCCAACACCGGCGCCAGACCGGAGACGTCGACGTTGTGTTGCGCTAAGCGAGGGATCGTCCCGGACATGACCGCGGGCCAGCCGTGGCCGCGCCGCGCGCTACTCTTGTTGGCCGATTAGGCGCCGAAGAAGCGCGACAGCCAACCCGATTTCTTTGCCGAGGCCTGCTTGAGCTTGTCCTCGCCGAGGCTGGCGCGCACCGTCGGGCCGTAATCCATGTCCTCGCGCCTGATGTGATTCATCAACCAGGTGACCAGGGTGTTCTGCATGTCGCCCGCCACGGTTGCCACGTCTTCACCCATCTTGAAGCGCTGCTGGTATTCGCCGACGCGGCGGACGAACAGTTCATGAACCTTCTTGTGGGGCGCCAGGAAACGATAATGCGCCTCCTCCATCATCGATTCCTCGAAGCTGAAGTGCGACAGCGTGTAATCGACCAGTTCCTCGATCACCCGGGCGATGGCGTCCTTGTCCCCGTGGATGCGCGCTTCGTGCAACTGGTTGATGTATTCGACGATGCGCTTGTGCTGGGCATCGATAACATCAATGCCCACGCTCAGATCGGGGGTCCATTCCAGTAATTGCGCCATGTCGCTCTCCCTTCAATATCTCGATACTCGGATTACTTAGGCTTCCGCGTCATTCTCGATCGGGTCGAAATCCTGAATCTTGATGTATGTCAATGCTGATACATTCCGTACTGGTTGTCTGTCGTTCTTGCCGCACATGATCTCGATTTACGTCGTGGCAGCGGGCTGCGCCGACCAAAGGCCAATCCCGGGCTGCCGACAAGAGTCGGCGCTGGCACTACGGTGATCTGAGTAGAGAAGCCGCTTCGGGTTAAGCCGTTGCGTCCGGATCGTCGCCGGCGTGGAGCAGCGTTTCACGATCCAGCGCAGCAACATCTGTCACGCCGCACAGGGCCATGGCCACAGTCATTTCGCTGCGCATGACCGACAGCATGTGGGCAACACCCGCCTCGCCGCGGGCCGCCACCGCATAGCCCCAGGCGCGGCCGAGCATGCAGGCCCTGGCGCCGAGCGCGAGCGCCTTGACCACATCCAGTCCGCTGCGCACGCCGCCGTCCATCAATACCTCGAGCCGGTCGCCGACGGCGTCGACAATTCGCGGCAGCGCGTCGGCACTGGCCGCGACGCTGTCCAACTGGCGGCCGCCGTGATTGGATACCACCAGTCCGTCGGCACCGAGCGACGCCGCCTGACGCGCATCGTCCACGTCGAGAATCCCCTTGAGCAGGATCTTGCCCTGCCAGTTTTCCCGCACCCAGGCCAGATCGTTCCAGGTCACGCGCGGATCGAACTGGCTATCGACCCAGGCCTTGAATGCCGGCAGGCTGCGCGCATCGGGAACCGCCGTGGTCAGGTTGCCGAACATCAGGGGTTGGCCCCTGATCGCCACGTCCAGCAACCAGTGCGGATGCGAGAGCAGGTCCCAGGCCTTGGCCAGCTTGCCGCCGAGCGTCAGCCCGCCGGCCATGCCGTTGCGGGTGTCGCGGTAGCGCGCGCCCATCACGGCCAGATCGACCGTCAGCACCAGCACCGGGCAGCCGGCCGCCTGTGCCCGGGCCAGCAGTTCCCTGGTATAGCCGCGGTCGCGCATCACGTAGAGCTGATACCAGAAAGGCGCCGTTGTTGCGGCACGAACTTCCTCGATCGAACAGATCGACACGGTCGATTCGCAAAAAGCCACCCCGGCCTGTTCGGCGGCACGCGCCGCCTGCACCTCGGCGCGGCGTGCCATGGCGCCGGCCAGTCCGAGCGGGGCGAGAATCAGCGGCAGGGCGATATCCTGACCCAGCACCCGGGTGCTCAGATTCAGCCGGGAGACATCGCGCATGACGCGTTGGCGCAGACGCAGGCGACGCAACGCCTGTTGATTCTCTGCGGCGGTCAGCTCATCGTAGGCCGCGCCGTCGAGATAATCGAACAGGTGTCGCGGCAGGCGCCGGCGCGCAAGTTCCCGATAGTCGCTGGCCGTAGCGGGCGCAAGGCCGAGTCCGCGAGTGTCATCGCTCATTGTGCTGATCCTGAATAGCTTGCCTGCATCTTACAGCGCCCACCAAGGACCGCGCCAGGCCGCAAGGATGACCTGCCGCAATAGGTTCTAATCGACCATAAGAAATTGAAATCGCCAGATGGCCCGGCTTCGTTATGCTTGCGCACATGTCGCAATGGCTGACTCTTTCCCGTGCCGCGCATCTGCTCGGCATCTCGCGCATCGCGCTGCAAAAGCGCATCCGCGAGGGTGAACTGCCGTCCTTCGACGGCATGGTGACCGTCGAAGACGTCCAGCGTACCTGGCCAGAACTGAATCTGGACGAGTCGGGCAGCTTCGAAAAAACTCGCGCGATTCGCGAGGATGCGTTCGCCCGACGACTGCGCGAGCGCGTCCTGCCGACGCAGGAGGCGTTGGCCCAGCGCCTGTTTGCGCAGGGGCAGGAACTCGCTGAATTGCAGCGGACCCTGACGCGTTACCACGCGCTGTTCGAGTCCCTGCAGGCGCGGCTGTCCGCAGAGCCGGCGCCGGCGGCGGGCGAACTGATGCGCTTGCTCGACGAGGGCCTGGCGCAGGCCTTGGCGGCTCCGGCGCCCGCCGGGGACATGGTCGCTCTCGATGCTATGCTGCGCGTCATGTCGGCGCACGTTACGGTCAAACCCTCGGGTCGCGAATTCTTTGTCGAAGGTCCGGAGACCCTGCTCAAAGCGGCGCTGCGCGCCGGGCTGACGCCCAACTATGGTTGCGGCAACGGCAATTGCGGCTTGTGCAAGGCGCGCCTCGTGAGCGGCGAGGCACGTGCGGTGTCATCGTCCGAGTACCGCTTTTCGGCTGCCGAGAAGGCCCAGAACCACGTGCTGATGTGCGCTTGCACGGCGCTCAGTTCCGACCTCGTGCTGGAGGTACTGGAAGCCGGCGCACCCGAGGACATTCCCGAGCAGCGAGTTGTCGCCAAGGTACGCCGTGTCGACGTGCTGAGCGACGAGGTGCTGCGCCTGCATCTGCAAACGCCGCGCAGCAACCGCCTGCGCTTTCTCGCCGGCCAGCGCGTCACCCTGGGCGTCGGCGCGGACCTGGCGGGAGGCAGCGACCTTCACGCCGAATATCCGGTGGCAAGTTGCCCCTGCGATGACCGTAATCTGATGTTCCATCTCTGCCGCACGGATCGCCGTGCCGGACTCTGTCTGCCGGGGATTCCGCTTCGCGGGCCGGCAAGCGCCGACTTTTGGCAATGCGTGTCCGACGGCCGGGTCAAGGCGGGTGACGAAGTCTCGGTGTCGGGGCCGTGGGGCCGCTTCGTGCTGCAGACGGGCTCGGTGGGACCGCTGGTGTTCATTGCCATCGACGAGGGTTTTGCGCCGGTGAATAGTTTGATCGAACATGCCATCGCGGTGGACGCCGCGGAGTCGATTTCGCTCTACTGGGCGAGTTCGCGGCCTGGCGGCCAGTATCTGCCCAACCAGTGCCGCGCCTGGGACGAGGCGCTCGACGAGTTCAGTTACCTGCCGCTGGCGGTCGATGAATTGCCGGCCGTCCTTGCCGCGAATGCCGCCTTGCCGGCGAGCGACGTCTATCTGGCCGGCGCGGCGGAACGGGTGGAGCCGCTGGCGGCGGCACTGCTGGCCGCCGGCGTGCCGCCGCAACAATTGCACGTGGAGGGACTTTGAGACCATGAACCAGAAGCAGCAACGCATAATTCCCATACAGCCACAGGGGGTCGATCCCGAACTCGATGCCTGTTCCTCGGCCGAGCCTTTCGCCCTGATGGTGCTCGGCGACAGCATGGAGCCGGAGTTTGTCGAGGGCGAGATCATCCTGATCGAGCCCGAAGGGCTGGCTACCGACGGCTCCTTCGTTCTCGCCCGGCTCGCCGGCGAGTGGATTTTCCGCCAGTTGGCGAAGCATGGTGCCGGGTGGAGATTGCAGGCGCTGAACCCCGCCTATCCCGCTGCGGATATTCCCGACCTCGGCGCAGTCAAAGGGGTCATCATCCAGAAATCCAGACCCGGCACCCGCCGGGCCACCAAACGTTACGTGGAGTAGGAGCCGACTGATGCCGTATTACATTTATCGCGTGACCTCTCTCGGGCCGGTTCCCCGGCTCGAGAAAATCACCCAGTTCGATGCCTTCAAGGAGGCCTCGCAGGAGGCCAAGCGCCTGCGCCGCGACACCGATCTAGGCGCCGGGGAGACGATCAAGACCATCTTTGCCGAAACCGAGTTGCAGGCGGAAGATCTGCTCAGCCAGCCGCGCGGGGAAGAGCCGATGACAGGGGAGGATTACTAGTCTCGTGGTCGACGAAACTGCCTTCCGCCATGCCAGGGACGAGATCAATAGTCTGCCCTGCATCTTCGAGCGCGCGCTGCTGGCACGCCACGCGGTTTGCGATCTGGCGGTGCCGCACCAGATCGCCGAGCGGGAAACGGTGGCTTGCGCACAGCCGGAGGCACATGAGGCCTGCGCCCGGATGTCGGTCCTGCTGCGCGAGAAATCGGCGTTTGCGCTGGGTCTGGTCGGTACCCAGCGCATCCTGCCGCACGCGATGGTGATGAAGATCCAGTGCGGCGGGCTCGATGGCCTGAAGGCGTTGCTCGAGCCGCAGGCGCTGGCGCCCAATGTGCGCCGTCTGGTGCGCCTTGCACAGGAAGCTTACGGCGACCTGGGCGAGTTGCCGTTTTCCGAGATCGTACAGGGCATGGCGGCATGGAAGGCGCGCCGCCGCCATACCGGAGCGCCGCGATGATTGCCGGCATGGCCGCGCTGGTGAATGCCGTACAGACCAACTGCGACATCGCCGACGCGCGTCATGCGCGCGATGTCAGCTTGTGCACCTACCTGCTCGGCATGCGCGAGTTCTATCGCTGGGAACATGAACTGCCCTACGGCGTGTCGCCGCCGCGCGACGCGGTGGGACGCTGGATCGCCGAGCGCGAGACGCGCTGGGATTTGATCGTCGATGAGGAGTTCGTGGTCGTGCCGGTGGCCGGCCGCGAGTTCGATCCCTTCGCCGCCCAGCAGGTCAATGCTGCGCTGGCGGGCAGCGGACTGGTTTATGGCGCAGGCCTGGGGCGCTTTCACAAGCCGCACTTCTTCCTCGGCCGGCTTGCCCGCGAAGAGCAGCGTGGCGACGCGCGGCTGCTGGTCTGCGGCTGCGAATATGCGCGCGATGTTTCGGCGATCCCCGCGGCGTCGCAGGGCGCCACCCTGATCGTGCGCCGCGAGGCGCTGCGGCAGTGGCTGTGGGAAAAGGCCGAGGGCTGGAACCTCAAGCAGCAGGACGGTGCGCTCAAGTCGGCATTGGTCTCCTACGGCTTCGATGTCGATCCGCAGGCCGCCATCGAGCGCATGACCGATGGCGAAATCGAAACCCTGGTGCTGCACGAGGAAGGCGAAATCGCCGCCGGTCGCCTGCTCGGCAGCGACTGGGCGCCGAAGCTCGGGAGCTTCACCGGCAAACGCGCCGAACTGCTGGCGCGAGCGGTGCGCGACAATCTGGCGGATTGCCTGGTGACGCTGCCGGGCCTGCTGCAACGCGGCGCCGCGGACTCGCTCGACTCGCTGCATTTCTGGTTCTCGACCTTCGATGGCATGAGGCGCGAGATGTTCCCCAGCCTGGTCACGGCCTACGCAGAATCAGCAGTCGGCGCTGGTGGTGCGGCGATTCTGCTCGACGCCGCTGCAGCGGGTCGCGCCCACTTCGCTGCGCTCGGCCGGCGCCTGCTCGAGATGGATGAAGCCGGCATCGACGCGCTTTCCCGCGAACCGGCCACCATCGCGCTGTAGGTCCGCCCGCGGCCAGGGCGCCGCGCTGACTACTCCTTCATGGCTTCGACCGCGATGCTGAGGGTAACTTCGTCGCCAACGTAAGGCACGAACTTGCTCATGTTGAAGTCCGAGCGCTTGATCTTCGTCACCGCGTTGGCGCCGATCGTGTCTTTCTTGAGCATCGGGTGCGGCATGGCCTGGAAGGACGTCAGGGTCAGGGTTACCGGCTTGGTGATGCCCTTGATGGTCAGGTCACCGTCGACGGCCACCGGCTTGTCGCCATCGAACTTGACCTTGGTCGACTTGAAGGTAATGGTCGGATACTTCGCGGTGTCGAAGAAGTCCTCGCCCTGGATGTGACCGTTGAACAGCGTTATGCCGGTATTGACCGACTTGGCATCGATGGTGACATCCACCGAGCCGGTATGGGCAGCGCGGTCGACCACGATCTTGCCGCTGGTCTTGTCGAAGCGGTGCAACTGGTTCGAGTAGCCGAAGTGGCTGTATTCGAAGCGCGGTGCCGTATGGTTCGGGTCGATGCTGTAGGTTTCGGCAGCGGCGAAGGCTGTGGCTGAGGCGGCCGCGAGGGCGACAACGAGTGCGAGTTTTTTCATGGGTTTTCTCCTGGCTTGGGGTGAGGCGATTACTTGGCGGCGGCCGCAGCTGCTGTGGCCACCAGACGGAACTTGACTTGTACTTCGTTGGCGACGGTGCCGAAGTCGGCCCACATGCCTTCGCCAATCGCGTAGTCGGCACGCTTGAGCACCAGGCTGCCCTCGAAGGTGGCACTGTTGCCTTCCTGGCGCAACGTGACAGGTGTCGCCAGGTCCTGGGTCCGGCCCTTGATCGTCATCTTGCCGCTGACTTCAAATCGGTTGCCGCCCAGGGGTTTGAACGACGTCGACACGAATTTCGCAACAGGGAAGGCCTTGGTGTCAAACCAGGCCTTGCTCGCCACCTCGTCGTTGGCATCCTTCGAGCCCGCATCGATGCTGGCCAGGTCGATTTCCAGTTCGGCTTTCGCCGCAGCGGGTTTTGCCGGGTCGAAGGCCAGCTTGCTGCGAAAGCTCTTGAACTGGCCTTCGACCGGCACGTTCATCTGCTTCGAAACAAACGCGAGCGCGCTCTTGCCGGGTTGCAGCTGATTGAACTCGATGGCATGTGCGCTGGACAGCGCGGTGGCCAGCGCAGCGAGGATGAGGCCGTGTCGCCAGTTCATTTCGTGCCTCCGGATGTGGGGCTGCGAAGCAAGGGCAGCATGCGCGTCAGCACGTCGTCGCGGTCGATGAAATGATGTTTCAGTGCGGCGCCGAGATGGGCCACTACCACGGCCGCCGTGCTCCAGTTGAGCAGTTCGTGAACCTCTTCCAGAAGCTTGCCCAATGCTTCGTTCTTCGCCAGCAAATCCGGCAGTGGCAGCACGCCGAACCAGACAGTCTGAAAACCCTTGGCCGAACTCATCAGCCAGCCGCTGAGCGGTATGACGATCATCAGCACATAGAGCAGTACATGGGTCGCTTCGGCTACCTTGCGTTGCCAGGCCGGCATGCCCGCGGGCAGTTGCGGCGGGCGATGCGACAGGCGCCAACCCAGGCGGACCATTACGACGAGAAAGATCGTCACGCCGGCCCATTTGTGCCACGAGTAGAGCTTGAGTTTCTGTGGCGACAAGGGCAAGTCGGCCATGTAGAGACCGACCGAAAAACTGCCGGCGATGGCGACGGCGATCAGCCAGTGCAGGCCTATCGCAACACCGCTATAGCGCGTGCCGGAGGCTGGCGGAGTGCTGGGGAGGGAACTCATGGAGGCATTCTTTGTGAAAGGCAATCCTCTGCCAAGGGGTATACTTTACGCATCAAGCAAAGAATAGCAAAGATCGGCCGTCACAAATGATTGGTGCATGCGGCGCAACAATGCGCCGGGCCTGACCAACGGACATGCCGGCTGCCCCGGCTGCCCCGTCTGCCGCGCGCCATCGCCCTATAATTAGTCCATGCCACGCTTTGCCGCGAACCTTTCCTTCCTGTTCACCGAGCGTCCTTTTCTCGAACGCTTTGCTGCGGCGGGCGCGGCCGGCTTTGCCGCCGTCGAGTTCCATTTCCCTTATGAGTTCGACCGTGCGGCGCTGGCCGAGGTGGTGCTGACCTCGGGTCTCGAGGTCGTCCTCTTCAATCTGCCGGCCGGCGATTGGGCGGCGGGCGATCGCGGCATTGCCTGCCAGCCACAGCGCATCGCGGAGTTTCAGGATGGTGTCGGCCAGGCCATCGACTACGCGCGGCTGCTGGGTTGCGTCCGCCTCAACTGCCTGGCGGGCATTGCGCCGGGCGACATCGCTCATGACAAGGCGCGTGAGACCCTGATCGAGAATTTGCGTTTTGCCGCGGCGGTGACCCGGCGCGCCGGGATCGAACTGGTGCTGGAGCCGCTCAACACGCGCGACACGCCCGGCTTCTTTGTTACCACCTCCCATGCCGGACTGGAACTGATCAAGGCGGTCGGCAGCGACAATCTGCGCCTGCAATACGACGTCTACCATGCCCAGGTGATGGAGGGCGATCTGGCCCGTACGCTGGAGGAGCATCTGCCGCAGATCGCGCATATTCAGCTGGCGGACAATCCGGGCCGCCACGAACCGGGTAGCGGCGAGATCAACTTTGACTTTGTGTTGCGACATCTGGACCGGATCGCTTATGCCGGCTGGGTCGGCTGCGAATACAAGCCGAGCGGGCGCACCGAAGACAGTTTCGGCTGGCTGGAGCCATGGCGATGAGCACCCCGCACGGCCGCCCGAAGGGGCGCCAGCCACGATCCGGAGCCGCGCAGCGGCGAACCACGGTCACCCCCTTCCCGGGGAAGGGGGATGGGGGGATGGTGCAATGAGCTATGCGCGGCAGCGCACTTTGCTGCGCGGCTGGTTCGATGCTGCCGTTGCCGCCGCCGATCCGGCGCGTTGTCTGCCGGCCTGGCTGCCCGGGCCGCTGGATTTACCAAAAGGCCGCACCGTCGTGGTTGGCGCCGGCAAGGCGGCCGCCGCCATGGCGAAGGCCGTGGAAGAGAATTGGCGCGGTGATCCGGCACGACTCTCCGGCCTAGTCGTCACGCGTTACGGACATGGCGCCGCGACGCGCTGCATCGAGGTCGTCGAGGCTGCCCATCCGGCGCCCGATGCCGCCGGGCAACAGGCGGCTATCCGTATTGTCGACGCGGTAAAAGGGCTGACCGCGGATGATCTGGTGCTGGTGCTGCTTTCCGGCGGAGGTTCGGCGCTGCTCGCGGCGCCGATGGCGGGCATCACGCTGGCCGAGAAGCGCGCGGTAACCAGGGCTTTGCTCGCCTGCGGCGCCGGCATCGGCGAGATCAACTGCGTCAGGAAGCACCTTTCCGCCATCAAGGGCGGCCGCCTGGCGCTCGCCGCGGCTCCGGCGCGGGTACTGACGCTGGCGATCTCCGACGTACCGGGCGACGACCTGTCCACCATTGCTTCCGGCCCCACCGTGCCGGATCAGACGAGCTGTGCCGATGCACTGGAGATCGTCACGCGTTACGGCATTGAATTGCCGGCTGCCGCACGCCAGGCCTTGCTGTCCGGCGCTGCCGAGACGCCCAAGGCGGGCGATCCTGGTTTTTCGCGCTGCGAAGCGCACATCGTCGCCACGGCGCAATCTGCGCTCGCGGCCGCGGCCGCCGCCGCGCGCGCGCAGGGCATCACGCCGCTGGTGCTGGGCGACGCGATCGAGGGCGAGGCGCGCGAGGCGGCGCGCGTGCTGGGCGGCATCGCGCTGTCCTGCGCCGCGCATGGCGTGCCATTGCCGGCACCCTGCGTGCTGCTCTCCGGCGGCGAAACAACGGTAACGGTGAAAGGCGGCGGGCGTGGCGGACGCAATGCCGAATTCTTGCTCGGCCTGGCACTGGCGCTGGGCGGGCATGCCCGCATCCACGCCATCGCCTGCGATACGGACGGCATCGACGGCTCGGAGGACAACGCCGGCGCGCTGCTGTCGCCGAACACGGCTGCGCGCGCCGCCGCCGCGGGAATTGATTTGCGCGCACGACTGGTCGACAATGACGCATATGGCGTATTCGAGGCTCTGGGCGATCTGGTCGTCACCGGGCCGACACGCACCAACGTGAATGATTTCAGGGCGATCCTGATCGAACCGACGGAAGGTCGGGCGGAGAAAGCATGATAAACAACGAACACTCTGCCGATAGGGCCCAGGACGTCGCCAGTCGCGAAGCGCTGCTGGCCGAACTTGCGCGAGTGCTGCCGGTGGAGGCGCTGCTGTCTGCGGACGAGGATTTGAAGCCTTACGAATGCGATGGACTTACCGCCTATCGCGCCTTGCCTTGGGCCGTTGCATTGCCGCAGAACGAAGATCAGGTCGTGGCGGTGCTGAAGGTCTGTCACGCGCGGCAGGTGCCGGTGGTGGCGCGCGGTGCCGGCACCGGTCTTTCCGGTGGCGCCACGCCGGTGGTGCAGGGCGTGGTGCTGTCGCTGGCGAAATTCATGCGCATCCTGGAAATTGATCCGTTAGCCCGCCTGGCCAGGGTGCAGCCCGGCGTGCGCAACCTGGCCATCTCCGAAGCGGCCGCCACTTACTGTCTCTACTATGCGCCGGACCCGAGTTCGCAGATTGCCTGCACCATCGGCGGCAACGTCGCGGAAAATTCCGGAGGCGTGCATTGCCTGAAATACGGACTCACCTTGCACAACGTGGCGAGGCTGAGAGTGGCGCTGATGAACGGCGAAGTCATCGAAATCGGCTCGCATGCCCTGGATGATCCCGGCTACGACCTGCTGGCCCTGATGATCGGTTCTGAAGGCATGCTCGGCGTGGTGCTGGAGGTGACCGTAAAGCTGACGCCGAAGCCGCGCACCGCCCAGGTGGTGATGGCCAGCTTCGACAGCGTGATCGACGCGGGCGATGCGGTGGCGGCGATCATCGCCGCCGGCATCATCCCGGCCGGACTGGAGATGATGGACAAGCTCGCCACGGCCGCCGTGGAGGATTTCGTTCATGCCGGCTACGATCTGACGGCCGCCGCGATCCTGCTCGCCGAATCCGATGGCGCGGCGGAGGAGGTCGCCGAGGAAATCGCCACCATGTCGGTGCTGCTGGAGCAGAACGGCGCCCGCCAGCTGCGCATTTCGCAAAGCGAGGCCGAACGGCTCAAGTACTGGGCCGGGCGCAAGGCAGCCTTCCCGGCGGTGGGTCGCATCACGCCCGACTATATGTGCATGGACGGCACGATTCCGCGGAAACATCTGTCCCATGTGCTGACCCGCATCGCCGAACTGTCCGCAGAATTTCACCTGCGCTGCGCCAACGTGTTCCATGCCGGGGATGGCAACCTGCATCCGCTGATCATGTTCGATGCGCGCAATCCGGGCGAGACCGAGCGTGCGATCGCCTTCGGCGCCAAAATCCTCGAGCTGTCGGTCGATGTCGGCGGCACCATCACCGGCGAGCACGGTGTCGGCATCGAAAAGGTCAAGCAGATGTGCGTGCAGTTTTCGCGCGAGGAACTCGACAAGTTTCATGCGGTCAAGGCGGCCTTTGATCCGCTGACGCTGCTCAACCCCGGCAAGGCCGTGCCTTATCCCCGGCACTGTTCCGAGTATCGCCTGACCGGGAGCGCGAAATGAGCGACGGCATCGAGGAATTTCGTTCGCGCATACTCGAACGCAAGCCCTTGCGCCTGCGCGGCGGCGGCAGCAAGGATTTCTACGGCGGGCCGCTGCAGGGCGAGATGCTCGACACGCGCGGCTACAGCGGCATCGTCGGTTACGAGCCGACCGAACTGGTGATCACGGCGCGCGCCGGCACCCCGCTGGCCGAACTGGAGTCGGCGCTGGCGACACGGCGCCAGGTGCTCGCCTGCGAGCCGCCGCACTTTGGCGCAGCGACGGTCGGCGGGGTGGTTGCCGCCGGGTTGTCCGGACCGCGCCGGGCAACCGCGGGCAGTCTGCGCGACTACGTGCTCGGGGTGAAGCTGATGGATGGCGAAGGCCGCGAACTCAATTTTGGCGGCCAGGTGATGAAGAATGTCGCCGGCTTCGATGTCTCGCGCCTGATCGCCGGCAGCCTCGGCACTCTGGGCCTGATTCTGGAAGTGTCGCTCAAGGTATTTCCGCTGCCGGTGGCGGAAGCTACGCTGCGCTTCGAGTTGCCGCAGGACCGGGCGCTGGACGCCATGAACCGCTGGGCCGGTCAGCCCGTGCCGCTGGCCGCGACCTGCTGGCAGGACGACGTGCTGACGCTGAGGCTATGCGGCGCGCAGGCCGCCATCACGGCCGCCTGCGAAAATCTCGGCGGCGAGCGTATTGCCGAACCGGATGCGACGAGCTTCTGGGCGGCGCTGCGCGAGCAGACTACAGCTTTCTTCGCCGGCGATGCACCGCTGTGGCGGCTGTCGCTGCCGTCGGTGACGCCGCCGCTGGACCTGCCGGGCTCGCAGCTGATCGAATGGGGCGGAGCGCAGCGCTGGCTGCGCGGCGCCGGCGATGTCGCCAGCCTGCGCGAAACGGCGGCGAAGGCGGGCGGCCACGCGACCTTGTTTCGCGGCGGCGACAAGAACGGCGGCGTCTTCTCACCGCTCCCCCCTGCGCTGATGGAAGTGCACCGCCGTCTCAAGCAGAGCTTCGATCCCTACGGCGTATTCAATCCCGGTCGCCTTTACCCCGAACTATGAATATGGAAACCCAACTTCAAGCCACAGAGGACACAGAGGGCACAGAGAAGAAGCGGTTCGTCGCCGATCGGGTTTTCTCGGTGATCTCTGTGTCCTCTGTGGCCAGATGTTTTTTCTGAACTGAAATGGAAACCCATCTCGCCGATTTCATTCGTCATACGTCCGCCGGCCGCGAGGCAGAGGAGATCCTGCGGCGCTGCGTGCACTGCGGATTCTGCACGGCGACCTGCCCGACCTATCAACTTCTGGGTGACGAACTCGATGGTCCGCGCGGCCGCATTTATCTGATCAAGCAAGTACTCGAAGGCGTCGAGCCGACCGAAAAGACCCGCCTGCATCTCGATCGCTGCCTGAGTTGCCGTTCCTGCGAGACCACCTGTCCTTCGGGCGTGCATTACACGCGCCTGCTCGACATCGGCCGCGAGGTGGTCGAAAGCAAGGTGCCGCGCACCGGCAGCGATGCCTTCATGCGCGGCGCGCTGAAGAACCTGCTGCCGCGTTCGACGCTGTTCGGCGCGGCGATGAAGCTGGGGCAGTCGGTGCGGCTCGTGCTGCCGGGAATGCTGAAGGCCATGGTGCCGCCGCTTTCCTCGGCCGGGCCGGCGCCGCAAACGAGCCACGCGCGAAAACTGATCGCGCTGGCCGGGTGCGTCCAGCCCTCGATGTATCCGAACGTCAACGGCGCCACCCGCCGTGTGCTCGATCGTCTCGGCATCCAGATGGTCGAAGCCGCCGGCGCCGGCTGTTGCGGCGCGGTGCGTGCGCATCTCAACGCCGCGGAAGGCGCGCGCGATGATGCCCGGCGCAACATCGACGCCTGGTGGCCGCTGCTCGAATCCGGCGCGGAAGGTCTGGTGATGACGGCGTCGGGCTGCGGCTCGCACGTGCTCGAATATGCCTATCTGTTGCAGGACGATCCGGACTATGCGCTGAAGGCGGCTCGGGTCGTGCTGGCGACGCGCGATATCAGCGAGGTCATTGCAGCCGAAGTGGCGGGTCTGGAGCCTTTGCTGCAGGCCTGCGGCCCCTTGCCGGAAGCGGAACGATTGCTCGCGTTTCACAGTCCCTGCAGCCTGCAGCATGGGCTCAAGATTCGCGGCGCCGTCGAGTCGCTGCTGACTGCCGCCGGTTACACACTGACCGCAGTGGCCGACTCGCATTTGTGCTGCGGATCGGCTGGCACCTATTCGGTCCTGCAGTCGGCGATTTCGAAGCGCCTGCAGGACAACAAGATCACCGCGCTGACAGCGGGTAAGCCGGCCGTGATCGCCAGCGCCAACGTGGGGTGCATGGCGCATCTGCAGGGCGTCACGGCCCTGCCCGTGAAACACTGGATTGAAGTCCTCGACGCGCGTTTGTCCGCGTGACTGATCGGCCCGGCTCCGACTGGATGATGTGACATGACCGGGATCGGACTCGATAGCACGGCGCGCGACTGGCAGAGCTTACGGGCGTCGTTTCGCTGGCAGGTGCCGGAACGCTACAACATCGCCCGCGCCTGCTGCGGCCGCTGGGCCGATGACCGGTCGCGCTTCGCCCTGTACTACGAGGATGAAGCCGGACACACCGAAGCGTGGACCTTCTGGGATGTGCAGCAGGCCGCCAATCGCTTGTCGAATGTATTGGGCGCCATGGGCGTCATGGCCGGCGACCGCGTCGCCATCATCCTGCCGCAGCGGCCCGAAACCGGCATTGCGCACATGGCCTGCTACCAGATGGGCGCGATTGCCGTGCCGGTCTCGCATCTGTTCGGCGCCGATGCGCTGGAATTCCGTTTGTCGCATGCCGAGGTGCGGGTGGCCATCGTCGACGAAGGCGGGTTGGAGAAACTCGCCGTCGCGCGCGCGGCATTGCCGCAGCTGAAGCACGTGATCGGCGTCGGCGGTGCGCGCGAATCCTGGGTTCGCGAGTGGACCAGCCTGCTGCCGCTGGCCTCGTCACGCTATATCCCGTGCGATACCGCGGCCGACGATCCCGCGATGATCATCTACACCAGTGGCACCACCGGCAACCCGAAGGGCGCTTTGATCGCGCAGCGCAGCCTGATCGGCAACCTGCCGGGCTTCGTCTGCTCGCACGACTTCTATCCGCAGCGCGGCGACATGTTCTGGTCGCCGGCCGACTGGGCCTGGACCGGCGGCCTGTTCGATGCGCTGCTGCCGAGCTGGAACTTCGGCCAGCCGCTGCTGGGCTATCGCGGCCGCTTCGATCCGGAGAAGGCCTTCTGGCTGATGGAAAAGTACGGCGTGAAGAACAGCTTTCTCTTCCCCACGGCGCTGAAGATGATGATGAAGGCGGTGCCGCAGCCGATGCAGAAATACGACCTTGCCCTGCGCAGCATCATGAGCGCCGGCGAGACCGTGGGCGAGGCGGTGTGCCATTGGGCACAGGAGGCGCTGGACGTGACGGTCAATGAAATGTACGGCCAGACCGAGATCAACTACATCGTCGGCAACTGCGCCACGGTGACGCCGCCCAAACCCGGCGCCATGGGCCGCGGCTATCCGGGGCACCAGCTCGCCGTGCTCGACGACGCCGGCCAGCCGGTGGCGTCCGGCGAACTGGGCGAGGTCTGCGTGCAGCGCAGTTGCGACGGCGCGATGGATCCGGTGTTCATGCTCGGCTACTGGAAGAACCCGGCAGCCACCGCGGAGAAATTCATCGGCGGCGGCATCGATGATCCACAGGCCTGGGGCCGCACCGGCGACCTGGCGAAAATCGACGAGGATGGCGTGCTCTGGTACCAGGGGCGCAGCGATGACATGTTCAAGAGCGCCGGTTATCGCATCGGCCCGGGCGAGATCGAGAATTGCCTGGTCAAGCATCCGGCAGTGGCCAATGCCGCTGTCATCGGAGAACCGGACCCGGTGCGTGGCACCGTGGTCAAGGCCTTCATCGTGCTGCAGGTCGGCGAGAAGCCCTCGGCCGAACTGGAAGCATCCCTGCAGCAGCATGTGCGCCAATTCCTGGCGCCCTACGAATATCCCAAGATCATCGAGTTCATCGATGCCCTGCCGATGACCACCACCGGCAAGGTGCAACGCCGCCTGCTGCGTCGGCGGGAAACCGCGGGTGGCTAACCGCGTCCCGCTGAGCACCCAACTGTTGCGAACGCTCGGCGCGCTGGCCTTGATCGCCTACGGCGCTATCGGTGTCGTGATCGACGATCTGATGGTGCCGACCAAGAAGGGCGTGATGCATCTGCATGGTCTGCCGGCGTGGGTGATGGCCGCGGCGATGCTGTGCGGGGCCGTGGTACTGGCCTCGGTGGTGATCGATCACCATGACAAGCGGGACAACGAGGCGGCTTATCGCCGTTTCGGTCGCTGGGGATCGCGGCTGGGCTGGATGCTGGCCGGACTTTCCTGCGGTCTGCTGCTGGCCGGCGTCCGCTACCCGGAACCGTCCGATCCGGGCTTGTGGCGGGCGCTGGCGGGAGTACTGGCGTTTCTCGTTGTGGCCGCCATCGGTTTCGCCAGCGAAACGGCCATCGAATCGGGACGCGGCGGATTCTTCGCAAAAGCGCGGCCGGTGGGCGGCATGGCCGTGCTCGGTGGATTCTTCATGCTCAGCGGCACGCTGGCGGCGCTCGCCGCGCTGCCCACCGTATGGTGGCCAACGATGTTCTCATCGCTGGTGACGGCCACCGCTGGAATCGTGATCGCCGTCATCGGCAGATTGATCTTTGCCGCGCGCGATCCGGGTGCCGATGCCGCGCCAGAGTCGGCGCCGGCGATACGGCGCGAGCCGCCCCTGGTGCGCAACTGGCGACCGGTGCGGATCGGGATTCTGCTGGTCATCGGGCTGTGGGCCTTCTGGTGGGTCAGGAATAACCAGTCGGATCGATGGTTGGCCGAGGATGAGGCCGAACGCAAGGCTGCGCCCGCCTGGAAGTATCGGCTTGACGATTTCGCCAGCGGCATACCGCTGGCCCAAATCCAGAAGCGTCTGTCGGCCGATGGATTCCGCATGCGCTGCTATGGCGACTTGGGGCGGAACGAGAAGGTCGAGGCAAGCGACACCCACGTCTGCTGGACGCTTGCCAACAATATCGACGGCATTCCATCGCAAGTGATCAGCTTTTTCTTCGGTCCCGAGGGTCTGCGCCACATTCGCATCGCTTTTCCGAATGAGCAGTGGCCGGCCGTCAAGGCCTGGTTCGAGCGCTTCGACGGGGTACCGGCAGGCAAGTTCGGCAAGGATGCGGGCGGCTCCGACATTATCGGCCGGCGAGGCAGCACAGGCATGTTGTTTATCTCGGAGCCGAAGCGCATGCCCGCGATCATGGCGCTTTGGCAGGGACGCGAACGCATCGCCGAGACGGCCTGCAAGAGCGGCGAATATGGCACCGAGCGTTCGCAACTTCTATGCAACGCCTGGCCGGCGCCGGCGACGCCTGCCGCCTTCCTGGCGGCCAAGGCCGCAACGGAAGACGCCAATGCGTCAGCGCGGACGCCGCCGGGGCCTGCCCCGACGACGCTCGAACACGCCTTTGCCGGCTTTCGTGACTGCAAGTTCCCCGCTTTTTTTCATGCGCCCTGGGACGGAAAGAGCCATGCCTATTTCACCGAGCGCGGTCTCCGGCCGCTCAAGGAGCAGGATGGCCTCTACTATTTCAAGGTATTGGACGCTGCATTCGGCCTTCAGGTTCGCGAAGTCATCGTTCCCGGCACTCGGGACATGCATGCGCTGATCTTTGACGCGCCCCTGGCCGAAGCGCGCAAGGCGCTGAAGGCACGCTTCGGTTCGGAGTTTCGACCTTCGACAAAAAGCCGTGCCGGCGAGGGCCCGGAGCTTTCCGCGACGCAAGATTCGAAACGCTCGGCCCTGCTCTGCAACGAGCGGGAGGCCGGGGTTTGAGGAAATCACGCCACGCTGGTCACCGCGTTTCGGAATGAGGCTGATCGATTCCGCTGCCCCAGGGCGCGTCTTCATGTTCGCCGGCAGGGTGCCGCGGCCGCGTCACTGCGCGATTCACTCCAGCCAGCGTCGCCGCCAGAAGATAACGCTCAGCGTGGTGGCCACCACCGCCATCAGGCCGAGGGCGATCAGGAATCCGTTGGGCCAATCAAGCGGGGGCATGATTTTGAAGTTCATGCCGAAGATGCCCGAGATCAGCGTCGCCGGCATGAAGATGATGGCGACCACGGTGAGTGCCCTGACCTCCTGATTGACCCGGTTGCTGACCGCGGACAGGTAGATGTCGAGCATGCCCCCGATCACGTCGCGGTTGGCTTCCAGCGATTCGATGGCGTGCACCGTGTGGTCATAGATATCCCGCAGGTAGGGGCGGGTTTCCGGGCGGAAGAAGCGATCGTCGGCGCGGGTCAGGCTGTTGATCACCTCGCGCAGGGGCCAGACGGATCGGCGCAGCGACAGTGTTTCGCGCTTCAACTGGTGCACCATCTGCAGCGAACCCGGCTTGGGTCGCTCCAGCATCATGTCCTCCAGCTCTTCGGTGCGCTCGCCGATGTCCTCCAGTATCGTGAAATAGCGGTCGACGACGGCGTCGAGCAGCGAATACGCGAGGTAGTCGGCACCCAGTTTGCGGATCTGGCCGCGATCCTGGCGCAGACGTTCACGCACCGGATCGAAGCGGCCGCTGGGCCGCTCCTGGAAGGTCAGGACGAAGTCGCGGCCGAGGATCAGGCTGACCTGGTCGGAAGTGATCTCGTGGCTGTCGCTGTCGACCTCGAAGAAGCGGGCGACCATGAAGAGATAGTCGCCGTAGTCATCGATCTTGGGCCGTTGATTGGTGTTGAGAATGTCTTCCAGCACCAGGGGATGCAGCTTGAAGCGGTGGCCGATTTCCGCCATCACCTCGGGTTCGTGCAGGCCATGCACGTTGAGCCAGAGCACCGGCAGTCGCGTCGCATGGGTCTTGGCTTCCTCGATCGACGTGAAGCAGTACTCGATCAGCTCGGTATCGCTGTACTCGATCAGGGTAATCGTCGGCTGGTCTGTCTTGCGCTCGCCCAGATGGATCAGCGCGCCGGGTGGCAAGCCTACCTTGGCGGCTGCCGACAGGCGTTTGGCGGCGCGTGCGCGGGTGCGGTGCGGCTTGGAAATGGTCATGTCGGGCGATTGAAGAAACCTTGATCTCGATCAAATCGATTGATATGGAAAGCGTATCATACCGCCGGCACGACGTCTGCGTCGGCAGGGCCGTGCATCAGGTACGGACGAGACCGAAAACAAGATACGTTCGTGAATCGGAGTATCAGTGAATCTGCGAAATATGCGAATGGGAGAATCATGGCGCTGACAATTGGAGTTCCCCGGGAAACGCTCGCGGGCGAGAAACGTGTTGCTACCGTACCCGAGGTCGTTGAAAAATTCATCAAGCTGGGTTTCAAGGTGGCCGTCGAATCCGGCGCCGGGGACGCGGCGAATTTCAGTGACGAAACTTATCGCGCCGCCGGCGCCGAAGTGATCGATGGTGCGGCCAAATTGTGGGCGGCCTCCGACATCGTTTTCAAGGTAGGCGTACCGACCGCTGAAGAAGTCGGCCTGATGCACGAGGGTCAGACCCTGATCACCTTCATCTGGCCGGCGCAGAACCCTGAACTGATGCAGCAGCTCGCGGCGCGCAAGGTCACCGTGCTGGCCATCGACGCACTGCCGCGCATGCTCTCCCGCGCCCAGAAGATGGACGCCCTGACCTCCCAGGCCGGCGTCGCCGGCTACCGCGCCGTCATCGAGGCCGCCAACGCCTTCGGCCGCTTCTTCAACGGCCAGATCACCGCTGCGGGCAAGGTTCCGCCGGCCAAGGTCTTCATCGCCGGCGCCGGCGTCGCCGGCTTGGCTGCGATCGGCACCGCCGCCAGCCTGGGCGCCATCGTGCGCGCCAACGACACCCGTGCCGAAGTGGCCGACCAGGTCGTGTCGCTGGGCGGCGAATTCGTGAAAGTCGATTATGAGGAAGAAGGTTCCGGCGGCGGCGGCTACGCCAAGGTGATGAGCGAGGGCTTTCTGCAGGCCCAGCGCGAGATGTACGCCAAGCAGGCGAGGGAGGTGGACATCATCATCACCACCGCGCTGATCCCCGGCAAGCCCGCGCCCAGGCTGATCACCGCCGAGATGGTGAAGTCGATGAAGCCGGGCAGCGTGATCGTCGACATGGCCGCGGAACGAGGCGGCAACTGCGAGCTCACCGAGCCGGGCAAGGCGGTAGTCAAGCACGGCGTGACCATCGTCGGCTATACCGATCTGACGAGCCGGCTGGCGAAGCAGTCCTCGACGCTGTACGCGACCAACCTGTTCCGGCTCTCCGAGGAACTGTGCAAGACCAAGGACGGGGTCATCAACGTCAATATGGACGACGACGCCATTCGCGGACTGACGGTCGTCAAGGAGGGCGCGATCACCTGGCCGCCGCCCGCCCTCAAGCTGCCGGCACCGCCGGCAGCCAAGCCGGCGGCTATGCCTAAGGCGCCTAAGCATGGCGAGGCGAGCGCCCCGGCTTCCGCCACGCGCACCGCGGTCATGTTCGGTATTGCCGCGCTGGCGTTTTGGTTCGTCGGCGCGAACGCGCCCGCGGCTTTCCTCAGCCACTTCACGGTGTTCGTGCTGGCCTGCTTCGTCGGCTACATGGTGGTGTGGAACGTCACCCCCGCCCTGCATACGCCGCTGATGAGCGTCACCAATGCGATCAGCAGCATTATCGCCATCGGCGCCTTGGTGCAGATCGCGCCGCCGCTGCTCGGCGGTGGGGCGGCACGTCCGGAGGCGTGGATCCACTGGCTGGCGTGGGTGGGCATCGCGCTTACCGCAGTCAACATGTTCGGCGGTTTCGCCGTCACGCAGCGCATGCTGCAGATGTTCCGCAAATAACGGAGACGATCCATGACCGCAACTCTTGCTACTGCCTCCTACGTCGGAGCGACAATACTCTTCATCCTCAGCCTCGGCGGTCTCTCCAATCCGGAGAGTTCGAGGCGCGGCAATCTGTACGGCATGATCGGCATGACCATCGCCGTGCTGGCGACGGTTTCCGGGCCGCAGGTCACGTCGGCCGGCTATGCCTGGATCATCGGCGCGATGGTGCTCGGCGGCAGCATCGGTCTGTACGCCTCGCGCGTCGTGAGAATGACGCAGATGCCCGAACTGGTGGCGCTGATGCACAGTCTGGTCGGCCTGGCGGCGATGCTGGTCGGCTTTGCCAATTACATCGACCCGGCGGCCTCGGCGGAATTCAGCGGCGCCGCGAAGTCGATACACGAAATGGAGATATACATCGGCATCCTCATCGGCGCGGTGACCTTCACCGGCTCGGTGATCGCCTTCGGCAAGCTCTCCGGGAAGATCGGCGGAAAAACCCTGCTGCTGCCGGGGCGCCACTGGATGAACCTCGCCGGCCTGCTGATCGTGATCTGGTTCGGGCGGGAGTTCCTGCACGCCGAATCGATCGACGCGGGCATGATGCCCCTGATCGTGATGACCGTGATCGCGCTGCTGTTCGGCATCCACATGGTGATGGCGATCGGTGGCGCCGACATGCCGGTGGTGATTTCGATGCTCAACAGCTATTCCGGCTGGGCGGCGGCGGCCACCGGCTTCATGCTGTCGAACGACCTCTTGATCGTCGTCGGTGCGCTGGTCGGTTCGAGCGGCGCGATTCTGTCTTACATCATGTGCCGGGCGATGAATCGCAATTTCATCAGCGTGATCGCGGGCGGATTCGGCTCCGAAGGCGGCGCGCCCGCACCCGCGGGCGGCGTGCAGCCGGCAGGCGAGGTCAATCCCATCCTGGCCGCGGAAACAGCGGAGTTGCTGCGCGAATCGAAGAACGTGATCATCGTCCCCGGCTATGGCATGGCGGTGGCGCAGGCCCAGCACACGGTCTATGAAATCACCAAAGTCCTGCGCGAGAAGGGCGTCAACGTGCGCTTCGGTATTCACCCGGTGGCGGGGCGCATGCCCGGCCACATGAACGTGCTGCTGGCCGAGGCCAAGGTGCCCTACGACATCGTGCTCGAAATGGACGAGTTGAACGAGGACTTCCCGAACACCGACGTCGCCATGATCATCGGCGCCAACGACATCGTGAACCCCGCTGCCGAGGAAGACCCGTCGAGTCCCATCGCCGGCATGCCGGTGCTGCAAGTGTGGAAGGCCAAGACCTCGATCGTGATGAAGCGCAGCATGGCCACCGGCTATGCGGGCGTGGACAATCCGCTCTTCTACAAGGAAAACAATCGCATGCTGTTCGGCGATGCCAAGAAGATGCTGGACGAAGTGCTGGTGGCGCTGAAGTCCGCCTGATCGCCGGCAGCGGGACCATGCGCAGCTGAGCAGTCGGTCGCGCGAGACAAAAGCGCCACGGCTTGCCGTGGCGTTTTTCTTATGTCCTCAGCACTCCGGCGGGGACGGTATCCCCCCGAATTTCGTGATCGCTGTCCCCTGCATCAACTCGGGCTACACTATGCGGCGAGGCTGGGTGGCCTGACCTTGGAGATTCAGCAGGCCGACCAGGTCAACTCTTGAATCGCGAGGAATAGTTAACGATGGACGTCATGAGATGGGGCGGAGAATTCGGGCCGGACATCGCCGCCTTTGCCGGGAGTGCGGCCATGATCACGCTGTATTACCTGTTTCTGTGGCAGAAGGTGCGCCGCGACCCGACTTACACCATCCACGGCGTAAATCAACTGGCCCGCAGCCTTTGGGTTGCCAACGTGATGAACAACCCGTCGAAGGATGTCATGGCGGTGCAGACGCTGCGCAACTTCATCATGGGCGCAAGCCTCATGGCCTCGACGGCGACCTTGCTCATCATCGGCACACTGACGCTCTCCGGCCAGGCGGAGAATATCGCGCGGAGCTGGCATGTGCTCAATGCTGTCGGTTCTCACGCCGCCGAAATCTGGATCATCAAGGTACTCGCCTTGTTGCTCGACTTCATCATCGCGTTTTTTGCCTTCGCCATGGCGGTGCGGCTGGTGAATCATGTTGTGTTCATGATCAACGTGCCGCAGCATGACGCGCACCACGCGCTTTCACCATACAGCGTCGCCCATCGTCTCAACCGCGCCGGCAATTTGTTCGCGATCGGCATGCGCGCGTTCTTCTTCGCCATTCCATTGGTGTTCTGGTTGTTCGGCCCGGCTTTCCTGGCCGTGGCCACGGTAGGATTGGTCGTCACCCTCTACCATCTGGACCGCAGCGTGTCCGCCGCGGAAGCTCCATAGGCGGGCTTCCCGTTTGTCCACACAGGAGTCGGCGCTGGCGGCACGGCGACCGGGCAAGCTGCGTCCAATCCGGGAAGCATTGAATTCATGAAACTCGATCCAGAGACACTGCAGCAAATCGTCGGCCGCACCCTCGACCATTACCACACGCGGGCACAGGCCTTTTGGGAAGGCACGCGCCACCATGACGTGGAGCAGAACATCGAGGCGCTGCTACGCCATATTCTGGCCGCGCCGCCATTCACGATCCTCGACTTTGGCTGCGGCCCCGGGCGCGACTTGCCGGCATTTGCAAAGCGCGGACATCGCGCCATTGGTCTCGAAGGGGCGCAAGCATTGGCTGACATGGCGCGGAGCCATAGCGCTTGCGAAGTCTGGCAACAGGATTTCCTTCAGCTGCAACTGCCTGATGCCTGGTTTGACGGGGTGTTCGCCAACGCCTCGCTGTTTCACGTGCCGAGCCAGGAGTTGCCGCGCGTGTTGCGGCAACTGCACGCGACGCTGAAGCCGGAAGGCGTGTTGTTCAGCTCGAATCCGCGTGGCAACAATGAGGAGAGCATCAACGGCGAGCGCTACGGCGCCTATTACGATCTCGCTGCATGGCGCGGCCATCTGGCTGCCGCCGGCTTCGCCGAACTGGAGCACTACTACCGGCCGCCCGGCTTGCCCCGCGAGCAGCAAGCCTGGCTGGCCAGCGTCTGGCGCAAGGAGGATCGTCCGTGAGCTTGGGTTCGTCTGCGCACGCTGAAAAACTGACCGGGAGCCGGCATGGCTGAATCGACAGGGACTCTACGCCTGCTGCTGGTCGGCGCCAGCGGTGAGGTGGGCCGGAGGGTACTGGCGCAGGCGCTGGGGGACCAGCGTGTCGCCGAAGTGGTGGCGCTGACGCGGCGTCCCTTGCCCGCTGCGGCCAAGCTCAGCAACGTGGTGGTCGACTTCGACGCCTTGCCCGAGGATGCGCCGTGGTGGCGAGTCGATGTCGTGGTCTGCACTTTGGGCACGACATTGCGCGCGGCAGGGTCGAAAGAGAAATTCGCGGCCGTCGATCGGGACCTGCCGCTGCGCATTGCGCGCCTCGCGCGGGCCGCCGGCGCAACGCGTTTTGCGCTGAACTCGTCGCTCGGGGCAGATGCGCGATCTGGAAACTTCTATCTGCGTACCAAGGGTGAGGCCGAAGATTCAATTCGAGCACTCGACTATCCCGGCTACACGATCGTGCGGCCATCCCTGATTGATGCCGATCGCGCAGAGAGCAGGCCCGGCGAACGCCTAAGCCTGACATTTGCGCGTGTGCTGAGCCCGCTGATTCCGCGGCGCTGGCGGGCGGTGACGCCGGCAGCAATTGCCCATGCCCTGCTCGACGCGGCGCTGGCTTCAACGCCGGTCAGTCGGGTGATCGAGTCGGGCGAGTTGCACCCGCCGGCGCCGTCCATCTCGAACTGATCAGCGGCGGAACAGGCGCTCGGCGTTGCGAAAGGCGATCTTCTCGGCGACGTCCCTCGGCAGTTGCGCCAGCCACGAGCGGTAGTCGCTCATGGTGCTGCCGTAGCTGTCCCAGCGTTCATTGATCCATGTGTCGGAGCCGAGCAGGAAGCGGTCCGGGTAGCGCTCGAACAGAGCCTTCCATTCCGGCGTCAGTTTGCCGCCGGACGTGATGCCATAGCGATAGGAAAGCTCGCACCACAGCGCCGGGTAGCGCTCCAGATAGGCGGCGACCTTGTCCGGCGCGGTGGAAAAGCCGGTGTGGGCCCAGACGATCCTGGCCTTCGGGTTGTGGGCGAAGAGAATTTCGAGTGCTTCGTCATCGGCGTGGGCATGCAGGTAGAGATTCTTTTCGACCGAGAAATCCACCGTGCGTTTGACCCATTTTGTCGCCGCGGCCTGGCCCGAGAGATGGAACTCGCCGATGCCGACATAGTAGCCGCGCCGGTACTCGGTTTCGATCAGGTCCTGAATCGAGGCGTCATTCATCCAGGTCTGGATATCGGCGCGCACGCGGTAGGGACGGATGAAGGGCACCACCCAGAGGCCCTTGGGTTTCGCTTCGTAGAGGGCGCGGGTGCCGTCATTGGGCCGGCTGGTGGCCAGTATCCCGGTGATGTTCTGCTGCCGGAACAGCGTCAGTACCTTGTCCAGCGGGTAATACGGCACCGGCTCCCAGTTGTAGTGCAGGTGGGCATCGAAGATCGGGAGCGGCGCCGGGTCGGCGGCACGGACCAGCGGCGCGGTGGCGATCACCAGCAGTGCAGCGACCCATCCGGCGCGATGACGGCGCATGGGGCTATTTAAGCTTCTTGCATGACCGCGCATAGATCATGTCGCTGAGCGCCGTGCCAGTCGCCGTGTTGTGCTTGCTTTCAAGGGAACAGGTGTCGCCCATGATGGTGATTCCGGTCACCATGAAACTATCCGAGACCGTATTCCCGGAGTCTTCGTACTGGATCGAAATGATTTCCCCGCTCCTCACTGTGAGGGGAAGCCTGATGGACATATTCTTGCTGGTCGGAGCGATCATGACCTCGGACGCGCGCGTGAGTTCGGCCGATCCGGTTGTCTGCACCCATTCTGCCGGCTCCTGTCCGCTCGCGGATGCTGTCAGGGCAAGGTACAAGGTCAAGGTGAGTAGTGACTTCTTCATGAGATGGGCCCGCCTTCCTGATGAACAATTCAGTCGATAACAGCGGCTCGCCGCTGCTGTCGAGAAGTCTAGCCCAAGCCAGGGTTCGAGTCAGCAGCGAAAGGTCGCCTCAGGTCTTTCCCTCGCGAAGATCATGCTCATCCCACAAGGCATGGGCGAAGGCTTTCCACGCCGTGCCGCCATGGGTATGGACATCGGCGTTGGCGCTCTCCTTCATCACGGTCAGCATCAGTTGGGCGAGACCGAAGAGTTCGATGCGGGCGCGATCTGCCGGATCGTCGGGCTCGCAGTTATCTTGCCCGAGCTTGCAGTCCAGTGCCTCACGGGCCAGTTCGCGCACTTGCGCGGCATCGTTCCAGTCAATGCCCAGGATCACTCCTTTGGTCTCGATTTCGTGCTCGATTTGTCGGGCTTCGCGGGAGTAGTTTTCGAAGCTGGTCATGAGGAAGTTTTCCTTTTTCGAATTGAGTTTGCCGGCCTGGCTACGGGCTTCCGCGCTGCTGTGGCTGCCAGCCGCTTGGCGAGAAAGCGGGCGAGATAGCGGGCGAGATAGCGGCCCGTATAGCTGCCCTTTACCTGCGCCACCTCTTCCGGCGTGCCGGTGGCAATGATGCGGCCGCCGCCGTCGCCGCCTTCGGGACCGAGGTCGACCACCCAGTCTGCAGTCTTGATCACGTCGAGGTTGTGCTCGATGACCACGACGGTGTTGCCGTGGTCGCGTAGACGGTGCAGCACCGAGAGCAGCATCTCGATGTCTTGGAAATGCAGGCCGGTGGTCGGCTCGTCCAAAATATACAAAGTGCGACCGGTATCGCGCTTGGAAAGTTCCAGCGCCAGCTTGACGCGTTGCGCCTCGCCGCCGGACAGCGTGGTGGCCGATTGCCCGAGCTGGATGTAGGACAGGCCTACGTCCACCAGGGTCTGCAATTTGCGCGCGACCACCGGCACCGCTTCGAAGAATTCGCGCGCCTGTTCCACGGTCATGTTGAGCACTTCGTGGATGGTCTTGCCCTTGTAGCGGACTTCCAGCGTTTCGCGGTTGTAGCGCTTGCCGTGACAGACATCGCAGGGGACGAAGATGTCGGGCAGGAAGTGCATTTCCACCTTGATCATGCCGTCGCCCTGACAGGCTTCGCAGCGGCCGCCCTTGACGTTGAAGGAAAAGCGCCCGGGGCTGTAACCGCGTTCGCGCGACTGCGGCACGCCGGCGAAAAGCTCGCGGATCGGTGTCAGCAGGCCGGTGTAGGTGGCCGGATTGGAGCGCGGCGTGCGGCCGATCGGCGACTGGTCGACGTTGATCACCTTGTCGAAGAATTCGAGACCCTCGATCTCGCGATGCGGCGCCGGCTCGACCGCCGAGCCGTAAAGATGGCGGGCGGCAGCGGCATACAGCGTGTCGTTGATCAGGGTCGATTTGCCCGAGCCGGAAACGCCGGTGATGCAGGTGAACAAGCCCACCGGAATGTGCAGATCGACGCGCTTCAGGTTGTTGCCGCTGGCATCGAGAATCCTGAGTTCGCGCAGCGCATCGGGTGGCGTGCGTTTGGTCGGAATCGCGATCTCGCGCCGGCCGGAAAGGAAGGCGCCGGTCATCGATGCGCTGTTGGCGGCGACCTGTGCCGGCGTGCCTTCGGCCACCACATGGCCGCCATGCTCGCCGGCGCCGGGGCCCATGTCCACGACGTAGTCGGCCGACTCGATGGCTTCCAGATCATGTTCGACCACGATCACCGTGTTGCCCAGATCGCGCAGGCGCGTCAGCGTTTCCAGCAGTCGCGCATTGTCGCGCTGGTGCAGACCGATCGAAGGCTCGTCGAGCACGTACATGACGCCGGTGAGGCCCGAGCCGATCTGCGAGGCCAGGCGGATGCGCTGCGCTTCGCCGCCGGAGAGCGTTTCCGCCGAGCGGTCGAGCGAGAGGTAATCGAGGCCGACGTTGATCAGGAAGGACAATCGGGCGGTGATTTCCTTGAGGATCTTTTCGCCGACCTGGGCCTTTTGCCCGGTCAGCGTCAGCAGGTTGAAGAAGTCGCGGCAATTGATCAGCGACAGGCGGCTGATGTCGGAGATGGTCTTGCCGCCGACAAAGACATGGCGCGCCTCGCGGCGCAGGCGCATGCCGTCGCACTCGGGGCAGGGCTTATTGTTGAGGTATTTCGACAGTTCTTCGCGCACCGCCATCGAGTCGGTTTCGCGGTAGCGGCGCTCGAGACTCGGAATGATGCCCTCGAAGGCATGCGTGCGCTCGAAGCGTGATCCCTTTTCGTTGAGGTACTTGAACTTGATCTGCTCCTTGCCCGAGCCGTAGAGCACCAGGTTGGTGGTCGCGGCCGGCAGTTTTTCGAACGGAATATTGGTGTCGATGGTGTAATGCGCGGCGAGCGATTCCAGCATCTGGAAATAGAACTGGTTGCGCCGGTCCCAGCCCTTGATCGCTCCGGCGGCGAGGCTCAGGTGTGGATAGGCGACCACCCGCGCCGGATCGAAGAACTGGATCTGGCCGAGGCCGTCGCACTTCTGGCAGGCGCCCATCGGGTTGTTGAAGGAGAACAGCCGCGGCTCGAGTTCCTGCAGGGCGTAGCTGCATACCGGGCAGGCAAACTTGGACGAGAACAGGTATTCCCTGCCGGTATCCATTTCCACCGCCAGGGCGCGGCCTTCGGCGTGCATCAGCGCGGTCTCGAAGCTCTCCGCCAGGCGCTGGCGCACGTCCGGCCGCACCTTGAGGCGATCCACCACGATATCGATGGTGTGCTTCTGCGTCTTGGCCAGTTTCGGCAGGTTGTCGATGTCATGCACCGTGCCATCCACCCGCAGCCGGACGAAGCCCTGCGCCCGCAATTCGGCGAACAGATCGAGCTGCTCGCCCTTGCGGTTGGCGACCACCGGGGCGAGGATCATCAATTTGGTATCCGCCGGCAGGGCCAGCACGTGATCGACCATCTGCGAAACGCTGTTGGCCTCCAGCGGCAGATCGTGGTCCGGGCAGTGCGGCGTGCCGGCGCGGGCATAGAGCAGGCGCAGGTAGTCGTGGATCTCGGTGACGGTGCCGACGGTCGAACGCGGGTTGTGGCTGGTGGCCTTCTGCTCGATGGAAATCGCCGGACTCAGCCCTTCGATCAGGTCCACATCCGGCTTTTCCATCAACTGCAGAAACTGCCGCGCATAAGCCGACAGCGACTCGACATAGCGGCGCTGGCCCTCGGCATACAGCGTGTCGAACGCCAGCGACGACTTGCCCGAGCCGGACAGGCCGGTAATAACCGTCAAGCGGTTCCTCGGCAGGTCGAGGCTGATGTTCTTGAGATTGTGCGTGCGCGCGCCGCGAATCTTGAGGAAGTCCATGAGGCAGTTTCGATGTCGGGGAACCGGAAACTATACCCCGGCGCGGAGTCGATAGCCAACGCACGGAGTGGCTGGCCAGGACGCCAGGCACCGTGCCGCCATCGCCGACTCTTGGGCAAGGCGCCAGCGCCAGATTCTTGGCAATGGAAAATGCCGGCAGAGCCCTGTCGAAGCGCTGTCGCGTTCATGGGCGGCGTTACGTCCGTAGCTGCATGGACGTACACCGGGCTATCGCCTGCAGGTTGGCTTCATCCTCCCGGGCCGTGAGGCCGGCGTCGGCATACCAACCCCTATTGACGAACCGCACCTCAACGATTCAGGCGGCTGCGGCGGATGCAGTTTCGGCGAGGCAGGCGTATGGCAAGGACAGGATGGACGGACGCATGGCGGACTCTTGGCAGTGGAATGGGGGTGCCCTGCCGCGCGGCGTGGCGTCCCTGTCCATTCTGATCCCGGGCCGGGCCCGGGAGTTCAGGTCTCGCCCATCGCATTCCTGCTGTCAGGGCAATTTATAGCTGCCGGTGATCCGACGACAGCCCTGGATGGTGCCCTGCCGTACCGGGGTCATCGCGCCCAGCCGCTCGATGGTCGCGCTGCCGGTGATGCCATTGAACTTGCCGGTGCCGCCCAGCAGCTCCGCCGTATAGGCTTGGGGCGTGGCGGCGTCGGCGACGTGGAACTTGTCGCCGCTGGCGTCCTGGAAGACACAGTAGCCCTTGTGCCGGTACACGCCGGACCGCATCTCGAATGCTCCGATGCACTCCAGGCTCATCGAGTCGAACGCCTTGGTCGCCGATTGCGTCCCACCGGTGAGCTGGTAGGTTCCGTACCGGTCGGTGTCCGACGCGCTGATCACGTGGGCCGGGCCGCCGAAGCACAGCGTCTGCTCATAGGTGCCCTCCCGGGCCATGGGAGCGGGGTTCGCCGCTTGCGCAAAAGCGCCGGGGGCGGCCAGCAGCGCGAGCGCGAAAAGCGCCCCCTTCTTCGTGTTTGCCATCGTCATCTCCTGGTTGTTGTCCCACTTGACGAAAGTCTGCCGATAGGGCGTGCGGCCGGCGTGATTCGAGCGTGAGAAATGCGTTATCAGGCTTGCCTGCCGCACCAAATCGGGTCATGCTTTATAGGACCGCTCCATGGGCGGCCAAAAAAAGAAAGACCGTGGCATGCAGGCTTCCGCTCTGCGACTACTTGGCGACTTCTCCCTCGAGACGCCGTTCTCGGGCGGGCCGGTTCGCGTCGGGCGAAAGGCGCAGGCCCTCTTGGCCTTGGCAGCGATGCACGGAACTTCCGGCGCCAGCCGCAGCCGGCTCGTCGCGCTCCTGTGGCCCGACCACAGCGACGAAGACGCACGCAGCGCCCTGCGCCAGTGCCTGCATCTCCTGAGACGCGCGCTGGGCACCGCCGCCGATGGGCTGGACAGCGAGGGCGACCACATCGTGCTGCGAGAGACGGCCTTCGACGTGGACGTTCGCCGTTTCGAGGCACTGGCCGGTCGCGCCGACATCGCGTCGATGCAGTCGGCTGCCGAGCTCTACCGCGGAGACTTCCTCGACGCGCTGGACGCAGGCGTGGAATTCACGCCTTGGGCCGAGGCCGAGCGGCAACGGCTGCGGGACGTCGCCCAGGGCCTGCTGTCTCGGATGAGCGACTGTGCCGACGGGGTGGCTGCGTCCGAGGCGGTGGTCCAGTTCGCGTACCGCTTGCTCGCGAACGACCCGGTGCACGAGGGCTGCTACCGCGCCCTGATGCGGTTGCATGCGCGCGCCGGCTTGCGCGCCAAGGCGGTGCAGACCTGGGTCGAGTGCCGCCGGGTGCTCAGGCGAGAGCTCGGCGTGGAACCAAGCTTGCAGACCCTGGCTCTGGTGGACCAGCTGAGGCTGTGCGCGGAACCGGTCCCCGGCATCGCCCCGGCCGGCGCGCCCGTTTCGATCGTGGCACCGGCGCGCCGGCCCGAGGACGCCGCCGTGGTGGACTTGCTGTTGCGCGGCTGGCAGTTCTTCACCCTCATGACGCCGGAAAGCATGGCCAGGGCCCGCGAGGCCTACGAAGCGGCCGTGGCCCTCGCACCCGGCAGCGCCGAGGCCGTCGCCAAGCTCGGATGGACCCATTGGATCGACTCAATCAGCGGTTGGGTTCCGGATCCATCGGCCAGTTTTGAAAAGGCGCATCAGTGCGCGACGCGTGCGATCGCCTGCGATCCGAACCACATGCTGCCCCATGCGCTGATGGGAAAGGTGCTGCTGTGGCGCAAGGAGCACGAGGCCGCGCTCGAGCAGCTGCAGAGGGCCGTGGCACTCGCGCCCGGGGCAGCTTACGCGCACTTCCATCTGGCCGAAGCCGCAATGTGGTGCGGCCGCTGCGACGAGTCGCTCGCGCACGTGAACATTGCGCTGGCGCTGGATCCGAACGATCACGGAATGTTCCTCACGATCCGGGGCTACGCGTTCTGGATGGTCGGTGAGCTCCGCGCTGCCCAGGCGGCGTTTACCAGCGCAATCACGCGCAACCCCGCTTACCTATGGCCGCACAACGGCCTGGCTGCGGTTCATTACGAACTGGGCGACGTGCGCTCGGCCCGGAACGCCGTTGCGACAGCGTGCAGCCTCAACCGTCGGGTAAGCCTGTCCTTCGTTCGCAATGTGCTGCCGTTTCGCGTGACAGTGCATCGCGAGCGACTGTTGGCTGCCTGCGAGGCCGCCGGAATGCGGCCGGACGAGGTGGCGATGAGTGATGCGGCCGTGTGAGCGCCTCGGCCTCCGCCGTGCAGCGAATCTTGAGGAAGTCCATGGGACAGGGTGAGGTTGGTGTCTGGGGCAACAAAAGATATACCGCGACCGGGAGTCGATAGCCACTGCCACAAAAGTCGGAACGTGCCCGCATGGCGGGCCCTGCGCATATGCCGAAAGAGAGTCGGAACAACGGCAATTGCATCGTATCCACGGTGGCATAGAAGGGATATCATCGATCCATTCGCAGGCGCCCCTCATTGTTGGATTCGACCTCAGGCATGCCCGAACTGAACCACCTGAAACAGAGTTCCCTCACCACCCAGTGGCTGATCCTCGGCTTTGCGCTGCTGATTCTGGGAGGCGCGACCGGTTTCAACCTCTACGTGGATCGCGGTCGCACCGAGCGCCGCGAGCAGGGCCGGCTGCTGACCCAGGCGCGAGTGATCCAGGAGAACCTCGAGCAGAATCTGACCGCGGTCAGCCGGGTGCTGGCCGATCTGCGCAAGGAGCTGCCGTCGCACAAGGCCAACCCGGGCTTGAGCGATCGCCTCAAGATGCTGACCGACGCGATGCCGGGCATCCGCACTCTGCTGTTGCTGGACCGCGACGGTACGGTATTGGCATCGAGCAGATCGGAACTGCTAGGGGGCAACTTCGCTTACCGGGACTACTTCAAGACCCCCCGTCAGAATCCCGACCCCGAGATGCTGTTCGTCTCGGCGCCATTCAAGACCACGCTCGGCATTTATGGCATCAACGTGGCACGGACAATCCCGGGAGGCAGGGGCGAGTTTGCCGGCTTGATTGTCGCCACCCTGGACCCGGAGTACTTCAAGCCCCTGATGGCCTCGGTACTCTATGCGCCGGACATGTGGACTGCCGTCGCCCACGGCGACGGCATCCAGTTCCTGATGGTGCCCGAGCGGGACGGCCAGGCCGGCAAGAACCTGGCACAACCGGGCTCGTTCTTCAGCCGGCACCGGGACAGCGGCAAGGAAACCAATATCCTCACCGGCGCCGTCTACGCGACCGGCGAGGAGCGCATGATGGCCCTGCGCTCGATACAGCCGGCAAGGCTGAAACAAGACAAGCCCCTGGTCGTCGCCGTGGGGCGCGACCTGAATACCGTTTATGCCGCGTGGCGCCACGATATTCGGATACAGGGCGGGCTATTCGGACTGATCGTCCTCGGCTCCACGCTGGGGCTTTATGCCTACCAGCGCCGGCAGAGGGAATTTGCGCGGAGAGAGGCCGAGGTCGCCGAGGCGCTGGCGGCAAGTCACCGCTTCATGGAGACCCTGACCGACAACATTCCGGGCATGGTGGCCTACTGGACCCGCGAGTTGCGTTGCGGCTTCGCCAACAAGGCCTATCTGGAATGGTTCGGCAGGACGCCGGAGCAGATGCGGGGCATCCGTATCCAGGACATGATGGGCGATGAATTGTTTCGCAAGAACGAACCCTTCATCAGCGCCGCCCTGCGCGGCGAACGCCAGCGCTTCGAGCGCACCCTGACCAAGGCCGACGGCAGCACGGCCTATACTTGGGCCCATTACATTCCGGACCTGGACGGCAACGAGGTGCGGGGTTTTTTCGTCCTGGTTTCGGACATCACCGAAGTCAAGCGCGTGCAGCTTGCGCTGGCTGAAAGCGAATGGAAGTTGAAGACGATCATCGAGACGGAACCCGAATGCGTGAAAGTGCTGGCAGCGGACGGCACGCTGCTGCAAATGAATCGCGCCGGCCTTGACTTGATCGAGGCGGAGTCAGACAGTCAGGTCATCGGGCACAAGGTGACGGAGATCGTGGCTCCGCAATACCGCGAAGCGTTCATCGACCTGAATGAGAGAGTCAACCGGGGAGAATCGGGAACCCTGGAGTTCGAGATCGTCGGCCTCAAGGGAGGGCATCGCTGGCTGGATACCCATGCGGTGCCCATGCGCGATGTCGATGGGCAGATCACGGGCCTGCTCGGCGTAACCCGCGATATCACTGCGCGCAAGAAGGCCGAGCAAGCACTCGAGCAACTCGCGCAAACCGACTTTCTGACCAACCTCGTTAACCGTCGCCATTTCATGACCCTGGCGGAACAGGAACTGTCGCGCACGCTCCGGTACGGCGGCGCTCTGTCCGTGCTCATGATGGATATCGACCATTTCAAGAAGATCAACGACACTTACGGTCACAAGACCGGGGACGTTGTCTTGCGGAGGTTCGCCGAGTTGAGCCGGCAGAGCCTGCGTGACATAGACGTCATAGGCCGCGTCGGCGGCGAGGAATTCGCCGTCGTATTGCCGCAAACGGACGGCGAACACGCTCTGGAAGTGGCCGACCGATTACGCAAGTCAACCGGCGATGCCGAGGTGGTTCTGGATCAGGGACTGCCGCTCCACTTCACGGTTTCCATTGGTGTGGCCACGTTGGGCGGCACCAGCAGCAACATCGACACGCTGCTCAGTCAGGCCGACAAGGCTCTCTACAAAGCCAAGAGGTCCGGCCGCAACCGGGTCTGCGCCTACGAACCCCGGGATGGCGCGTCGGCGAAATGGCACGAAGCATGAGGCGGATCTGATCGCCTCGATACCGAATCGAAGCCGACCCTGGTCAAGGGAGATGCAGCGGAAGAGGGCCGGGAAATTCAGCGGCAGCGGCGAGCGTATGGCCCATCGCCGCAGTGCATCGGCCCGTTCAATTTATCTATTTGCCGGCGTCGTGGTGCGCGACTAAGCTGGCCGGTCTTGTCCAAGGGGCGATCCAAACGTCCATCCAGAGAGGACCGCATGCAATCCGGACCGCGTGAAATCGTCACTCCGTTTCGTCCGATTCCGCTCGATGTGCCCGAGGGGATGAAGCCGAACGAGTTCTTCAACAGCACCGAGAACCTCAACGACCTGGTGCACAACAACGGCCTGCTGGTGAATCCGGAAGGCCTGCTGCTGTATCGCAAGGCGCTCGGCCACTGCAACGAGTTCGACGCCTCGATCATCTACAACACCGCGCAGGGCATCCTCGATCCGCTCGGCCGCCCGGTGCGCCGCACCCAGGTGCCCGACGCCGTGAAGAACGTCTGGAACCGCATGAACCAGATCATCATCGAGTACATGCTGGAACGCTATCCGGACCCGCAACGCAACCTGGTGCTGGCCGGCGAAGCCAGCCTGGACGCGACCTGGCCATTGACCTCGCCGGGTGTGCCGAGCATCCGCATGCTGCACAACCACTTCATCGTCTTCGATCAGGAGGAATTGCGCGCTGCGCCGCTGGCCGACACCGACAACCCCAACTTGACCGACGGCGGCCAGCACTCGCTGTTCCAGGCCTACATGCGCGACGTTTACCGGGCCTTCTTCGCCGGACTCGACTTGCAGATCCTCCGCCCGTGCGAGGACGGTGCCTGCCGCCTGGCCCTGACCGGCTACCCGCACGGCCTGCCGAGCTGGGAAGTCCAGGGCGGCGTCGCGGCGCTGAAGGAAGTGCGTTTCTGGAAGGAATACGACACCATCCTCAAGGGCTTCATCGATTTCTACCGGACCTTCTTCACCCAGGTCTCGACGCGCAACGCGCCGTTGCCGCGCGACATTTACTTTCCCGAACTGGTCGAGGCCAAGCTCCAGTTCGACAACGATTTCCTCAAGACGGCGAAGATGGTGCGCGACCGCTGCATCAAGGATGCCAAGTACGCCAACGCCATCCGCTGGCAGCCGGCCTTCAAGCAACTGATCTACCGCAACGACAACGGCAGTCTGATCGTCACCATCAGCCAGAACTCGATCGGCAACGCCATCACCGAAATGCTGGGCGTCGTGGTCAAGCGCGCGCCGGACGCCGAGGCCTATGGCCGCGCCGAACCGGCGCTGATCGCCCGGCTACTGGACGTCAGGCGGCGCCTGGTCGAAGCCGACCTCGGCGAGGCGATCGCCACACCCTACTGGGGCGCGGTGTAGCCGCCGTTACCTGCCCGCAAAGCGGAATTCCAGGTACGCAGAGCGGCCAGCGCCGACTCTTGGGGATTGCTGTCCGCCCCCGGTTCCCCGCGGGATTCGATGGAATTCGCATGGTTGTGCATTAAAATGGACCCATGCGCAGCACGACCGGGTTTCCGGTGATCTGATATCCCGGTAACCCCCTGAACCCCATGCTATCCCCCACTCCAGACGCCATGAGCCGCGATGAAAAGCGCGCGGGCGCGGCACTCGCTTCGATTTTTGCGCTGCGCATGCTCGGGCTGTTCCTGATCCTGCCGGTGTTTGCGGTCCATGCCCGGACCATTCCCGGCGGCGACGACCTGGCGCTGGTCGGCATCGCGCTTGGGGCCTACGGGCTGACCCAGGCCATGTTCCAGATCCCGTTCGGCATGGCCTCCGACGTGTTCGGCCGCAAGCGGGTGATCATCTTCGGCTTGCTGCTGTTCGCCGCCGGATCTGCGCTGGCGGCCATGGCGACGGATATCTGGTGGACCATCGGCGGCCGCGTGCTGCAGGGCGCCGGGGCGATTTCGGCAGCCGTCACGGCACTGGCCGCCGATCTGACGCGCGAGCAGCATCGCACCAAGGTCATGGCGATGATCGGTTCCTCCATCGGATTGGTGTTCGCCATCTCGCTGGTCGGCGCTCCCGTCCTGTACGCCGCGGTAGGCATGGCCGGGATTTTCTGGCTCACGGCAATCTTCGCGATTGCCGCCATCGGCCTCGTCACCCACGTCGTACCGCCGGCTCCGCCGCTGCCGCCCGGACCCAAGCCGCCGTTTCGCGACGTGTTGCTCGACACCCAGCTGCTGCGGCTCAACTTCGGCATCTTCACCCTGCACATGGTGCAGATGGCGATGTTCGTCGTCGTTCCCGGCTTGTTGATCCATTACGGCGGCCTGCCGCTGGCCTCGCACTGGAAGGTCTATCTGCCGGCGGTGCTGGCATCCTTCGTCCTGATGGTGCCGGCGATCATCCTCGCCGAGAAGCGCGACAAGGTGCGGCCGGTGTTCATTTTCGCCATCGGCCTGCTGCTCGTCACCTTGCTGGTGATGTGGTTTGCCAACACCAATTTCATGGTGGTGGCGGGTGGCCTGCTGAGCTTTTTCGTCGCCTTCAATATTCTCGAAGCGATGCTGCCCTCGCTGATTTCGCGAATCGCGCCGGCGCGCGCCAAGGGTGCGGCGCTGGGCGTGTACAACACCACCCAGGCGCTCGGCCTGTTCGTCGGAGGGGCTCTGGGCGGCTGGCTGATGAAGAACTTCGATGCCGGCGCCGTGTTCATTTTCGACGCCGCGATGGTGACGCTGTGGCTTGGCGCCGCCGTGACTATGATGAACGTGCCCGTGCGTCGTGCAGCCGCGACAGAGCCGTCGGCGCATGGCATACTTGATAAAAAACCCTGAGGAGAAAATGCATGGCTTCGGTTAACAAGGTGATCCTGGTGGGCAATCTCGGCGCCGACCCCGAAATGCGCTATTTGCCGAGCGGCGAAGCGGTCGCCAACCTGCGCCTGGCCACCACGGACTCGTGGAAGGACAAGGATGGCAACAAGCAGGAAGCCACCGAATGGCATCGGGTCAGTTTCTTCGGTCGCCAAGCCGAGGTGTGCGGGCAGTATCTGAAAAAGGGCTCGCAGATCTATGTGGAGGGTTCGATTCGCACCCGCAAGTGGCAGGACAAGGAAGGCCAGGACCGCTATACCACCGAAATTCGCGGTGACCGCATGCAAATGCTGGGCGGTCGCCAGGGCATGGGCGATGCGCCGCCGCGCGACGCCAGCGGCGGCACTGGCGCCAGCAATCGTCCGGCGGCGGCGCCGCAGCCGGCCGGCGGCAACTTCAACGACTTCGAGGACGATATTCCGTTCTGACGCCTTCGCCGGCTCGGAGTAATGTTCGCCAAGAGAGCCATGTGAGGTGAACATGCCTGAAAGACTCAAACTGCTTTCGTGGCGCGACATCGTATTTGTCGCGCTGCCTTCCCTGTTGCTGGCCATCGTCGCGTTCTGGCTCGCAGCGCAGTTCATCAAGCCGGCTCCGTCTCACCAATTGATCGTCAGCACCGGCGGCGAAGGCGGCGCCTATCAGCGCTTCGGCGCCCGTTACAAGGATGTGCTGGCGCGCTACGACATAACATTGGTGGAGAAGCCTTCTGCCGGTTCGGACGAGAACCTGCAGCGTCTGCGTAACCCGGAGTTCGCGGTCGATGCGGCCTTCATCCAGGGCGGTACGGCGCGCCCGGGCGAAAGCGATGAACTGGTTTCGCTCGGCGATTTCTATCAGGAAGCGCTATGGATCTTCTACCGCGAGGCGGCGGTTCATGGCGGTGACAAGGTGCTCGACCTCAAGGGCAAGCGCGTCGCGGTGGGTGGCGCCGGCAGCGGTACGCAGCATCTCGCCATGGAACTGCTTGCGGCCAACGGTATCGATGCAAAGAACACGCGGTTGATCGAGGCGGGCGGCCTGGACCTGGCTGCGCGTCTGCAGAAGAACGAAATCGACGCCATATTCGTCGTCGGGCCGACCCAGTCTGCGCTGGTGTGGACGCTGCTCTATACGCCGGGTGTGCGCCTGATGAGCCTCACGCATGCCGAGGCCTACACGCGGCGCTTTCCGTATCTGTCGCGGCTGGTGCTGCCGCGCGGCGCTATCGATCTGACGCAGGACATTCCGCCGCAGGACATTCAACTGGTGTCGCCGATGGCGACCCTGCTGGTGCGCGAGGCTACGCATCCGGCCCTGGTTGATCTGTTGATGCAGGCGGCGACCGAGGTGCATGGGGAACCCGGCGTGTTCCAGAAGCCCGGTGAATTTCCGCGTGCCGGGCACAGCGAATTTCCGCTATCGAAGGAAGCCGAGCGCTATTACAAGTCCGGCACGCCCTTCCTGCAGCACTACCTCCCGTTCTGGGCGGCGACGCTGATCGACCGCATGGTGGTGATGATAGTGCCGCTGCTCGTCGTGCTGTTCCCGCTGTTCAAGTTCGCACCGCAGGTCTATGGCTGGCGGGTGCGCTCGCGCATCTACCGGCGCTACGGCGAACTCAAGTTCCTCGAAAACGAAGTCAACGAAAACCCGGGGCTGCACAGCCGCGCCGAGTGGATCGAGAAGCTCGACAGCATCGAGGCGGATGCCAGCCACATTCGCACGCCGCTGACCTTTTCCGACATGCTCTATACGCTGCGCGGGCACATCGATCTTGTCCGCGACATGATTCTGCGCCGCACGCCCGCTTGAGTCGCCGCATCGTCAGCACCGACTTTTCAGCTTCAAAACCTAACTTCCGGCCACAGAGAACACAGAGAGCACAGAGAGCACAGAGAGTACAGAGTTCGAGGGGTTTTACGGCCTGCGGGTATCTCATCCGCTGGATGCGATGATGGCCATCGGCAACCATCTGTTATTACTCTGTGACCTGTGCCCTCTGCGGCTGACCGAGGTTCCATGCTTGAAGGCTGGTTTCAGAGCCGCCGAATCTTGTCCATCAGCGCCGTGGTCGAGCGCTCATGGATGAAGGGCAGCGAATGCACGCTGCCGCCCCGGGCGATCACTTCCCGGTAGCCGACAATTTTTTCCACCGGCCAGTCGCCGCCCTTGACCAGTACGTCGGGTCGACAATCGAGGATGCGCTGGAGCGGCGTGTCCTCATCGAACCAGGTCACCAGCGTTACGGATTCGAGCGCAGCCAGCAGCGCCATGCGGTCGGCCAGCGGATTCACCGGGCGATCATCGCCCTTGCCCAGGCGCCGGACCGAATCATCCGAGTTGGCGGCGACGATCAGGGAAGCCCCGAGCGCGCGGGCCTGGGCCAGATAGGTGACATGGCCGCGGTGCAGGATGTCGAAACAGCCGTTGGTAAATACCAGCGGTCGCGGCAGCAGGGCGATGCACTTCGCCAGATCGGCGGGAGCGGTGATCTTGGCTTCGAAGGCCGGCGGTCCCGGGTGAACAAGCGCCACGTGGAAAAGTTCCTGCTACTTCGCTGCCGGCTTGGCAGCCGGCGCCGGTGGCGGCAGGTTGTCCGCTGCCCGAGCCTGTTCCGGGGTGATGATCTCGAACACGCGCACCACCTTCTGCACGCCGCCCGTGGTGCGGGCGATCTCCACCGCCGCGTCGGCTTCGGCCTGGGTGACCAGTCCGAGCAGGAAAACCACACCGGCCTCGGTGATCACCTTGACGTGGTTGGCAGCAAACTTGTTGGCATCGACAAAGCGCGCCTTCACCTTGGACGTAATGTAGGAGTCATTGCTGCGTCCGCCATAGGTGGAAGGTCCGGCGACGGCCACTTCGTTGGTGATCGCTTTGACGTTGGGTACGCTGGCCGCGAGCTTTTCCACATCGGCCTTGATCGCGGCGGTCGGCGCTTCGCCGGTCAGCAATACCATGCGGTTGTAGCTGACCGCATTGACATGCGTATTGTCACCGTACTTTTCGGTGATGCGGTTGAGGGCGCGAATCTCCAGTGCCTCGTCGGAGATATAGGTTTCCGGATTGCGGCGGTCCGTCAGCATCAATGCGCCGGTGCCGACGCCGACCGCGGCAGCGCCGAAACAGCCGGCGAGAACGGGGGTACAGAGGGCCAGCGCGGCGAGGTTGCGCATTTTCCTGGTCAGGTTGTCGGTTCGAATTTTCATTGCGTTTCTCCAAGTATCAAGGCATCTATGCCGTCGCACAGACAGTGGATCGTGAGCAGGTGTACTTCCTGAATTCGGGCGGTGCGCTCGGCCGGCACGCACAAATGAACGTCGCCGGGACCGAGCAGTGCTGCGATCTTGCCGCCGTTGCGGCCGGTGAGCGCCACCACCGCTACGCCGCGGGCATGCGCGGTGTGTATGGCCTCGATCACATTGGGCGAATTGCCCGAGGTCGAGATGGCCAACAGCACGTCGCCGGCTTTGCCCAGCGCCTGTACCTGCTTGGCGAAGACATCCTCGTAGCGGTAGTCGTTGGCGATCGAGGTCAGTGTCGAGGTATCGGTGGTCAGGGCGATCGCCGCCAGCGGCGGACGCTCCTTCTCGAAGCGGTTGAGCAGTTCGGCGGCGAAGTGCTGCGAATCGGCAGCCGAGCCCCCGTTGCCGCAGGCCATCACCTTGCCGCCGGCCTTGAGACTGGCGACCATGCGGCGCGTAGCGGCCTCGATCGGCGCGGCCATGGCGGCCAGTGCCGCTAGCTTGGCGGCGGCGCTGTCCTGGAAATGTTGCTGAATGCGATCGGCGAGTGACATGGAACGGGTCTTTGCTGGGTGGATGGATCGGGTCGGCTGAGGATAGCTGCCTCCCGAGCCGGGCCGAGGTCGGAACAGGGGGCCTAGAGTACAACAAATACTTCGATCAGCACCCGCTGCCAAGGGTTCCGGTGCTGGCGCAATCTGGCGATCCGCGCATCCACTGCCTCGCCACCATCCATTGCGGCGGCTACGGCGCGGTTCTCGGCGCGGGGCAGGTAGCCAAGCTTTTGCCCGCGCCATTCGATGCGTACGGCGTTGGTGTCGTGCGGGTTGTCCGCTTCACGCACCAGCGCCAGGCGGTCGCCCTCGCGCATGTCCTGCCACAGGGTCTCTCCCGCATAGTAGCGAAAGCCGGCCAGGGGCGAGCTTTGCACCAGGATGCGGACTTCGCCGGCCAGCGCCGTCAGGCCGATGGCGAGGCCGATGCTCAGCGTCAGCAGGAATCTAATCGGCGGAAAACGCATCGCGCAGCCATTCAATGTTTTCGGCTTCGAGGCCGTCGAGCAGCATGCAGTCGAAGCGGCAGGGTGTTTCGCCGTGGCGCAGCAGCCAGTGCCGCGCGGCGAGAATCAGGCGCGCCTGCTTGGCGGCCGTAATGCTGGCCGCCGCGCCGCCGAAATCGCTGTTGCTGCGCAGGCGCACTTCAACGAACACCGTCGCCTTGCCATCGCGGCAGACCAGGTCGATCTCGCCGCCCTTCACCCGGAAGTTGCGTTCGATGACCGAGAGCCCCTCGCGCTGCAGATAATCCGCCGCCAATTGCTCGGCGGCGGCGCCTTTGGCCTGCCTGGTGCTCATCGGACTGCTGGGCGCTCTAGAATGCCGGACATGGAAAATGCATTGTATGTCGTCGCCACGCCGATCGGAAATCTCGGCGACATCACCCTGCGCGCGCTGGAAATCCTGCGCGGCGTCGACCTGGTCGCCTGCGAGGACACCCGTCACGTGCGCCATTTGCTCGACCATCATGAGATCAAGGTGCCGACCCTCGCCCTGCACCAGCACAACGAGAACGAAGCCGCCGCCAAGCTGATCCGGCTGCTGGGCGAGGGCAGGCGCGTGGCGCTGGTCTCGGATGCCGGCACGCCGGGTGTCTCCGATCCCGGGGCGCGCACGGTCGCGGCGGTGCGCGCGGCCGGCTTCCGCGTGATCCCGCTGCCGGGGCCGAGCGCGGCGATTGCGGCAATGTCGGCCAGCGGTCTGGTGGATCAGCGCTTTCTGTTTGTCGGCTTCCTGCCGGCAAAAGTCGGCGCCCGCAGGACGGCGATCACGGAACTTGCGCCGGTCGATGCGGCGCTGGTGTTCTACGAGGCGCCGCACCGGGTGCTGGAAACCGTTGCCGACCTGGTCGAACTGCTGGAGCCGCAACGCGAAATCGTTATCGCCCGCGAACTGACCAAGATGTTCGAGCAGATCGAGCGCATGCCGCTCGTGGCCGCGCCTGCCTGGCTGGCGGCCGATGCCAATCACCAGCGCGGCGAGTTCGTGCTGGTGGTCTCGGCGCCGCCGCCGCGCGAAGGCATGGACGCCGAGACCGAGCGTGTGCTGGCCGCCCTCCTGGCCGAACTGCCGGTCAAGCAGGCGGCCAAGCTGGCGGCGGAGATCACCGGCCAGCCGAAGAACGCCCTGTATGCACGGGCGCTGCAGCTCAAGGACAGCCCCGTATAATTCGCGCCATGCAGACACTTACCATCACTCGTCCCGACGACTGGCATTTGCACCTGCGCGATGGCGCGGCGCTCGCCGCCGTTCTGCCGGACACCGCGCGACGCTTTGCGCGCGCCATCGTGATGCCCAATCTGAGGCCGCCGGTGACCACCGTGGCGCTGGCCGCGGCCTACCGCGAACGCATCCTGGCCGCGCTGCCGGCAGGCATGAATTTCGCGCCGCTGATGACGCTGTATCTGACCGACAACATGCCGGCGGCCGAGATCGACGCGGTCAGGGCCAGCGGCTTTGTGCACGCGATCAAGCTCTATCCGGCGGGTGCGACCACCAATTCCGATGCGGGGGTCAGCGATCTGAAGAAATGCGCGGCGACGCTGGCGCGCATGGAAAAGCTCGGCGTGCCGCTGCTGGTGCATGGCGAGGTCACCGATCCGGCCGTGGATGTCTTCGATCGCGAAGCGGTCTTCATCGACAGCGTGCTGGTTCCATTGCTGCGCGATTTTCCGGCGCTGAAGGTGGTGCTGGAACATGTCACCACCCGCAACGGCATCGAGTTCGTGAAGAGCAGCGGCGCGCATGTGGCGGGCACGCTGACGGCCCATCACCTGCTGCTCAACCGCAATGCGATGTTCGCCGGCGGCATCCGTCCGCACCATTACTGCCTGCCGGTATTGAAGCGCGAGACCCATCGTCAGGCGCTGCTCGCCGCGGCGGTTTCCGGCAGCCCGAAATTCTTCCTCGGCACCGATTCGGCGCCGCATGCGCAGAGCGCCAAGGAGACGGCCTGCGGCTGCGCCGGCTGCTACACCGCGCATGCCGGCATCGAGTTGTACGCGGAGGCCTTCGAGGCGGCCGGCGCGCTGGAGAAGCTGGAAGCCTTCGCCAGTTTTTATGGCGCCGACTACTACGGCCTGCCGCGCAACACGGGAAAGATCACTCTGCAACGCGATGCGGTGACGGTGCCCGCGAGCCTCGATTACCTCGCCGGGGAAAGGCTGGTACCGCTGCGCGCCGGCGAGTCCGTGGCCTGGCGTCTGGCCTGATCCGCTCCACCCGGTCGTGATCCCGGCCGCCGAGGAACTCCATCCGCTGTCGGCCTTCCTGCGGCCGTGGCTGACCGCCGGAACACCTGAAATATCCCGACTGAATGCCATTGCCCGCGAGCGCGGGTTGGTCACGGGCGGCGGTGCCGCATTGCGTTTTGTCGCGCCGCCTGCCGATGCCGAAGGCTATGAAGAACGGGTTTTTCTCACCGGCGAAATCGCGACGCGACCCGACAACCGGCATGACCTGTTCAATGCGCTGATCTGGCTGGCTTTCCCGCTGACCAAGGCGGTGCTCAACCGGCGCCATGTGGTTGCCCTGCGCGAGGCACGAACGCAGGCAGGCGCGGCGCGCGGCCCCTTGCGCGATGCCTTGACCCAGTTCGACGAATGCGGCGTGGTGGTGGCCGGATCCTGCTCCGAACTGTGGTCGGCCTTGTGCGCGCATCGCTGGCGCGAGGTCTTCGTCGAGCGGCGCGAAGAACTGCTGCGCACCACGCGCTTCCTGGTGTTCGGCCATGCCAGCCACGATTCGCTTGCCGCGCCCTTCGTCGGATTGTGCGGCAAGGCTCTGTTCGTCGCTGTCGATGACGCCTGGCTGAACCTGCCCGATCCGGCTGCACTGGCCGAACTCGATGCGCGTCTGGCCGCGCTGTTCGAAACCCGCAGCTTCTCGCCGCGCGACTGGCAGCCCTTGCCCCTGCTCGGCATTCCCGGCGCAACGGCGGATAACGAGCGGCCGGACTACTACGACGACAGGCGCCAGTTCCGCCCGGCGCGTACAATGCGCTCGGGAAGTTCGCCAGGCAACCGCTGATCACGCAAGTGGTTGGAGGAAAGTCCGGGCCCCACAGGGCAAGATGCCGGTTAACGACCGGGCACCGTGAGGTGACAGACAGTGCAACAGAAAGATACCGCCTAAGCTCGCAAGAGCCGGTAAGGGTGAAATGGTGGAGTAAGAGCCCACCGCGTTTCTGGTAACAGAAACGGCACGGCAAACCTCATCTGGGGCAAGGCCAAATAGGGGAGCATTGGCGTGGCCCGCGTCGCTCCCGGGTAGGCTGCTAGAGGCCGTCGGCAACGGCGGTCCCAGAGGAATGGTTGCCCACGACAGAACCCGGCTTATCGGC